>OHLJ01000502.1_pt1 | contig 24062 bp, 19 predicted proteins | sample 1568991 | NCBI WGS metagenome assembly OHLJ01 (sample SAMEA3879601, study PRJEB24766) | human gut metagenome | biome: human-associated habitat; feature: feces | place: USA | collected 1985/1987
TCACCTCGCGACAAAGTTAGAACCGAAGCCCGAAAGGGGAGCGAGAGGCAATGGAGGGAATGTCGGATATGCCGACAAAAGAGGCTGCGGCATAAAAGCGCCGCGGCATCAGACCATCCACACCTATCGAATATCAGGATACGCTGATTTGGGGAAAGAGTCAACTATTAATGAAACTACAAATTTTTCTGTCTACCAATGATGGAACCGCCTTTATTTTTGTCATACAAAAAAGCAACGATATTAAAAGTCAAACATAAGAAAAAAATATTGTCATTTCCGTGCTTATTTTTCTTTCTGTCATGTTCGGGCTTGCCTCGGACATCCAACCGTAGCGTCACGCTGAGCGTATGACCCGAATATCCAAAGATCCCCGGAACGCGCTGCGCTTGTCCGAGGATGACAGAAGAAAAAATAATACTGTCATCCCCGGACTTTTATTCTTTCCTGTCATTCCCGTGTTCTTTTCTTCTCCTCTGTCTTTTCCGTATTCTTTTCTTCCTCTCTGTCATTCCCGTGCTTGGCACGGGAATCTAAAAAGAGATGTCCGGCTCAAGGCCGGACATGACATAGAAAAAAGCCCCTCAAATGAGGGGCTTAATAAAAACCAATTTTTCATCTTTTCTCATAAGCGCCGCAAAAATAAGCGCTTTTTTCCTTGGCCAAATCATCGGCGGCAATATAGACGGCGATTTTCTGGCCGGGTTCCAGTCGCCATGCGCTCGGATTGTTGTCCCGGTGGAAAAATACTGTTTGACCGTTGCTGAGCTTAACCGTCCGGCTCCATGCAAGATAGCCGCCGGAAACTTCGGTAATGGTTAATGTCGGCTCGTTTTTCAAATCATCTTCAAAAAACTGTCCGACATATCTTTCCATAGAAGACCACTGGCCGGTCATCAGAAACAGATAACCGGCATAGATGCCTAAAATCACGACCGCCGCGGCAATTGCCTGTCCGACTCTTTTCAATGTAATCTTTTTCATTTTTTATTATTTTAAAGTTCGACATATTTATTCAGAAAAAGAAAAATCAGTGTTGGAAAGTCTTAATTTCAAATTAAGAGTTTCGCATCAACCGCAACATAATCAACATACTAATTTTTCATCAGAACGACAAAATACCATATTTCTGCTGGTCTGTCTAGACAAAAACGCCAAAAAAACGCCCCATGTTTCACGGAGCGTTTTTGTTTTTATGTTCAGCGGCGAAATCTAATCGGCCAAACCGATAAGACGATATTTGACGCGCACGTCATAGTCTTCGCCGAAACTGTTGACCAGACTGGCCGCCGCATCCTGACTGAGGTCAATCCGTGCTCTGCGCTTGACACCGTCGATAACGGCTTCCGAAGGTTTTTCTCCGGCGTCAGTGACTTTGTCGGCAACGGCAATAATCTTTTCCTCGCCCAGAGGAATAAGTTTCGGTTTGCCCAAGCCTTCCTGAAACAGCTCAACCATCGAATCTTGCGAAAGGCCTTCAAAGCTTCCGCTGCGGAGCAGGGGCTTGGTATTTTTTACCGTCAGGCCGAAACGCTGTCCGACCTCATCGATTTTATCGCCGTTTTCCAGGTCATGCATAACGTCGTTGATAATCTCCTGAGCGATTGCCGAGCGTTCGTTGACTTCCCACATTTTCTCAATTTCGCCTTTGACTTTTTCCATCGGAATGGGATGCGCATCGGCAATTTGGTCAACCCGGACAATGACAAAGCCGTCGTCAGTTTCGGTAACCTGACTGATTTCGCCGACATTGTAAGAAAATGCGGTGTCGACAAATTCGGTTGATTTCAGAACCTCGGCGTGGGCGGCCGGCGCTTTGGCATATTTTCCGTCTTCACCCAGACCTTTGACATTCAAAATCCTAACACCCATTTCGCCGGCAATGTCTTCCAGCGTGGCGCCGCCGCCGATTTTGTCTTCAATCTCGGCCGAAACGGTGTAGGCCTCGTCGTAAGCACGTTCTTTTTTCAGCGTTTCGACAATCTTTCTGCGGGCTTCCGCCTTATCTGCCTTGGAACCGGCCTTGATGTCGGTAACTTTCATGATATGCCAGCCCAAATCGGATTTTGCCGGTCCGGCAATTTCTCCCTTTCGTATGGCGAAGACGTCTTCGGCCATGTCGGCAATCAGCAGGTCTTTGGCAACATACCCCAAATCTGTCGTTTCCTTGTCCTGCCCGGCCGTTTCTTGGGCAACGGCATAAAAGTCCTTGCCGCTTTTCAGTTCGGTCATGGCTTTGTCGGCATCTTCTCTGCTGTCAAAAACCATCTGCAGAATCTTGCGTGTCTCCGGCGTTTCAAATTGACCGATGTTTTCTTCATAATAGGCTTCAATGTCAGCCTCTTCCGGAACGACTTTTTTGGCCATGTCGTCTATCGACAGTACGATGAAGGAAACGTCGCGTTTTTCGGGTTCGATAAAATTGGTGCTGAAGTCTTCATAATACTGTTCGGTTTCTTCCGGCGTAATTTTGCGGTCAATTTTAACCTTTGCCGGGTCAACGACAATGTATTTAAAAGTCTTCTTCTGGCTTTCGACTTTGGCCAGCCCATCGGCCAGAACTTTCGGAACATTCATGTTGACGGAAGGATTCTGAACCAGCTGTTGCTTAACAATATCCTTTTTCAGGGCGTCAATGTAGCGTTGCTCGGTCCAGCCGGAGGCGGACAGAACCCGGCGCAAGCGTTCCAGGCTGAAATTGCCGTTGGCGTCCAGAAATTCCGCCTGCGAATAAATGATTTTGCGCACCAGATTGTCGCTGATATGCATGTTCAGCTTGTCTGCCGTTCTCTCAATGATGGCGTTGGTAAGCTCGCGCTGAACCAGTCCCTGCAGCATGGCGTTGCGGATCTCGTCGTTAATCTGCAGATTGTCGCCGAACAGGCTGCGGGCCATCTGCTGTTCCTGCTCGAAAAGCGCGCTGAACTGCTGCTGCGATATTCTGATGTCGTCAACCTTGATAACCGGCTTGTTTCTGGCCGCACCCGTCAAATATCCCGAAACGCCGAACAAAGACATAAAGCTCAGAGCCGTCAAAATCAAAACCAGTTTCGACATCCAGTTTTTCTGAGCTTTCGCTAATTTATCCATCATTGCTGAAAAATCCTATAAATGCAGTTAATTTAAACTGCCGGTATTATAAGGTAATTTTAATAATTTATGCAATCTTATAAATATTCGTGTTGAAAAGTTTTTTTGACTGGAAAATATATTTTTGTTGTGCTACAAAGACGACAATGAAAAATTTACAGGTAAAAGGATTTTGATTATGGCAAGAAAAAAACTCATTGCAGGCAACTGGAAAATGAACGGCCTTTTGGAAGACGGCGTTGCTCTGGCTAAGGGCGTTGCTCAGGAAGTCAAGGCATTCGGCAAGTCCGACTGCGAATTTCTGGTTTGTCCGCCGTTCACGCTGCTGGCTTCGGTCAAAAAAGCCCTGCGCGGAGCCAAGGTTGCCCTCGGCGCGCAAGATGTCCATTTTGCCGAAAAAGGCGCCCATACCGGCGACATCAGTCCGCTGATGCTCAAAGACTTGGGTTGCTCGTATGTCATCGTCGGACACTCCGAACGCCGTGCCGACCATTTTGAAACGGACGAGTTGGTTTGCAAAAAAGCCGCTGCCGCTCATGCTGCCGGCCTCAAGGCCGTTATTTGCATCGGTGAAACCGAAGCGCAGCGCGACGCAGGCAAAACCATTGAGGTTTGCAGCAGTCAGATTTTAGGATCCGTTCCCGAAGATTCGACCGCGGCAGATACCGTTATCGCCTATGAACCGGTTTGGGCTATCGGCACCGGCAAAACGCCGACGGCCGCAGACGTCGAAGAGGTTCACGCCGCCGTTCGCAAGGTTTTAGCCAAGAAAATCGGCAAAGCCAACGCCAATAAGATGAAAATTCTTTACGGCGGTTCTGTAAAACCGGCCAACGCCAGAGAATTTCTTTCTCTGCCCGATGTTGACGGCGCCTTGATCGGCGGCGCCAGCCTCAAGGTTGCCGATTTCATGGCGATTGCCAAAAATGTTTGTGGAAAATAAGAAAAAGGAATAAAAATATGGGAACTGTTTTGTTGGTCGTCCACCTGCTGGTTGCAATTTTTCTGGTGACCCTGATTCTGATGCAGCGTTCCGAAGGTGGCGCTCTTGACGGTCTTGGCGGCGGCAGCGGCGCAAGTTCTTTACTGAGTGCCCGCGGTACCGGAAACATGCTTACCCGGCTGACGGCTATTCTGGCTACGGTGTTTTTCCTGACCAGTATTTCTCTTTCGATTTATTACAAAGGCGCCCAGCCCAAGCCGACATCCATTCTGGAACAGGCTCCGGCGGCTCAGACCGTGCCCGCAGCGCCGAGCGCTCCGGTAGCCGGAAAATAAATGACCGAAATCTTCAAACATAAGGCACCCTCTTTCGAGACGGTGCCTTTGTCACTTTTAAACAACCGATTTTTACATGGGAACTATACAGATGACTGAACCGACAAATCTTGATAAAGTATTGTCAACCAAAGCAAAATTCATTTTCATTACCGGCGGTGTCGTTTCTTCGCTCGGCAAGGGGCTGGCGTCGGCTTCGCTGGCATCCATTTTGCAGGCGAAGGGCTTTAAGGTTCGTCTGCGCAAGCTGGATCCTTACCTGAACGTCGATCCCGGCACTATGAGCCCGTATCAGCACGGCGAAGTCTTTGTAACCGACGACGGCACCGAAGCTGACCTTGATCTCGGCCATTATGAACGGTTTTCCGGTGTGCCGGCCAAGCGCACGGACAGCATAACCACCGGCAAAATCTATCAGCGCGTTATCGATAAGGAACGCCACGGCGATTACCTGGGCGCCACCATTCAGGTCATTCCGCATGTTACCAACGAAATCAAGGACTTTATTTATTCCGACGTTTCCGATGAAGATTTTGTCCTTTGCGAAATCGGCGGCACCGTCGGCGATATTGAAGGGCAGCCTTATCTGGAGGCGATTCGCCAGGTTGCCTATGATTTGGGACGCGACCGGGTCATGTTTATTCACGTTACGCTGCTGCCCTACATTCCGGCCGCCGGCGAATTGAAAACCAAGCCCACCCAGCATTCGGTCAAAAAGCTTCAGGAATACGGTATTCAGCCGGATATGCTGCTTTGCCGTTCGCAGACGCCGATTCCGCAGAACGAAAAGCGCAAAATCGCCCTGTTTTGCAACATTCGTGAAGACAACGTCATTGCCGCTCTCGACGTCGACACCATCTATCAGGTACCGGTCACTTATTCTCATGAGGGCATGGATGCGCAGGTTTGCCGACATTTCGGCTTGGATTGCGGCAAAGAACCGGATTTGAGCAAATGGGAAAACATTGTCAACACGATTCGTTGTCCCGAAGGCGAGGTAAAGATTGCGGTTGTCGGCAAATATACCCAGCTGCTGGAAGCTTACAAATCTCTGAATGAAGCGCTGACTCACGGCGGTATCGCCAATAAGTTCAAGGTACGCGTCAAATGGGTCGATTCCGAACTGCTGGAACAGGAAGACCCGGCCACTTATCTGGCTGAAGTCAACGGCATACTGGTTCCCGGCGGCTTTGGCGAACGCGGAACCGAAGGCAAAATGCTGGCGATTAAATATGCGCGGGAACACAAGGTTCCTTTCTTAGGAATTTGTTTCGGCATGCAGCTGGCGGTCATTGAAACCATGCGCAATATCGCCGGCATCAAAACCGCCGGCACCACAGAGTTTGGCAAGGCCTGCGAGCCGGTGGTCGGCCTGATGACCGAATGGGACAAGGATGGCGCCAGACAGGTTCGGCATAAGGACGGCGATTTGGGCGGCACAATGCGTCTGGGCGCCTACGAAGCTGTCTTGAACAAAGATTCTCTGGTTCATAAGATTTACGGCACCGACAAAATTTCCGAGCGCCATCGTCACCGCTACGAAGTCAATATGAAATATGAGGACCAGCTGAAACAGGCAGGAATGATTATCGCAGCCAAATCGCCCGACGGCAAGCTTCCCGAAATCTGCGAACGTCCGGATCATCCGTGGTTTGTCGGCGTCCAGTTTCATCCCGAACTGAAGTCAAAACCCTTTGCGCCGCATCCGCTTTTTGTTTCTTTCGTCAGAGCGGCGATAGATAAGAGCAGGCTGCTGTAATGGAAAACATCGAAGAGCGCCTTCGCCGTTTGGAAGCCGCGGACTGCAAGGTCTGCGGCTTTACGGTCGACAATGCCGGCCCCGGATTTCAGGACAGGTTTATCGCTTTGCTGCCTGAAGCAAAAAATCTTGAGGTGCTGGCTCTGACGCGGCTGCCGCCGTTGAATGAAATCAAAGACGAGTGGCGTCGCGGTCAGGCGGAAAAGTACCGCAGGGAAAAGAAAATTGCCGACAGCCCGGAACGCGCGGCATATTTTTATGCGCAGACGCTGCCCCGGCTACTGAATATTCTGTCCCGGCTTCCTGCGCTGCGGGAACTCTGCCTTTTTAACATAAATCTGTCCGAAGAACAGCGTGCGGCTCTTCCTGAAGGCCTTAAACTGTTGACATAAAACGCTCCCGGTTCTAAATTGGCCGAAACAAAACCTATAATTTTAGAAAATTATGAACAAAGAACTGCTTTATGCTGCGCATCAGTTGCACGGCATGATTAAAATCAAAGATGAAGAACTTATCGATCCCCGCGGCAGCTACCCTCGGATTAAACTGAATCCTGGTGCGGCGTTTGTCTGTTTTGCCGACGACATTCCCGCTCTGATAGCCATCGGTCATCTCTGCCGGATAACCCGTCAAAAGCGTTGCAAAATCGTTGCCGACCGTATGATGGAGGAACTTTTGCCCGCTGACGAAAAGCTGTTGCGGGCTTTCGGTGGCGAGAATATTTTCGTCGATGTCGCCGGAAACTGTACCCGCAGCCCAAATGCCGCGGCAATCGTTTCTCAAAGCCGTTATCTGCCGGCAAAAAAATATTACGGCCGGGTTTTCGGAATCAGAGAAGATTTTGACGAAGTCTGCAATGCGCCGGAAACTTATCTGCCGCAGTTTTTGTCCCGCTTAAACGAAAGTTTTCGCTGCGGCGTCAACTTTCGCGGCTACATGGACGGCAAGGACAAATACCGCCTTTATGCCGTTTGGTGTGAGTGTTACCGGCCGCAGGAAATTGTCCGCCCCGAAGACTGGGAAAAAGCCAGAAATGCCTTTGAAGGAAAAGTCGATGAAATCTGCCTTAAGGCATGATTTTTGCATCTTTGCGCCAGCCCTGAACCGTTGCCTGCGGTTTGGGGCTTTTCTGTTTAAATCTGAAATGCGGAGTTGCCAAATTTTGCCAAACCTGCTAAAACATGATTATTCTTAACTACGCAGCAAAGGAAAACCGTTATGGAACAGAGAACTATCGAAATCGGCAGCTTCAAAATCGGCAACAAACTGCCCTTGGCACTGCTTGCCGGCCCTTGTCAGATTGAAAGCCGCCAGCATGCGATTGACATGGCCGGCGCCATGGTCGAAATTACCGGAGAGCTTGGCATAAACTATATTTTCAAGGCTTCCTTCGACAAAGCCAACCGCACATCCATCAACGGCGCCCGCGGGGTTGGCCTTGAAGAGGGAATGCTGACTTTTGAGGAAATCAAAAAGCTCTACAATAACGTTCCGATTGTTACCGACGTTCATGAAAAGGAACAGTGCGGCATTGTTGCCCAGTATGTTGACATGCTTCAGATACCGGCTTTTCTGTGCCGGCAGACCGACCTGGTGGTCGCTGCCGCCAAAACCGGCAAGGTCGTCAACATTAAAAAAGGTCAGTTCTGTGCACCCTGGGATATGAAACATATTGTCAAAAAAGCCGAAGATTCGGGCAATGCCAATGTTTGCCTGACCGAACGCGGCGCCAGTTTCGGCTATAATACGCTGGTAACCGACTTCCGCGGTCTGCCGATCATGGCCAAAGAAACCGGCTGTCCGGTTATTTTCGATGCAACCCATTCCGTCCAGCAGCCCAGCGGGCAGGGCGGAACTTCCGGTGGCCAGCGCGAATTTGCGCCGGTGCTTGCCCGCGCTGCCGTTGCAGTCGGCGTTGCCGCGGTGTTCATTGAAACTCACGACAATCCGGACAAGGCTCTGTCCGACGGACCAAACATGATTCCGCTTAAAGACATGAAACGGGTTTTAAGTGAGCTGATGACTTACGACAGCGTTACCAAGTCCATCATTCACGATTATTAGTAATTTTCTCCCCGGATGCATTTCGGGGAGAATTTTTCGAAAGATGCGGAAAATGAAAGATTTCTTCAAACAAAGGGGTTTTTGGCTGCTGCTGGCCTGCACGCTGCTGGCGGTTCTTTCCGCCTGGCGTTTTGACGCCAATCCGCCGGCCTGGGTTTATGAAGTCATGACAAGGAAATAGATTTGCAGTTTACGGACGAAGGGTACATCATCAATGTCAGAAAACACGGCGAAACCTCGCTTATTCTGACTCTGATAACCCGCGCACACGGCAAGCTTGTCGGCTATGTCCGGGGCGGACACAGCAAAAAGAACCTTGGCGTCTATCAGCCCGGCAACCTGATTGCGGTTGATGCCTATGCCCGGATTGAAGAAAATATGCTTTCCTTTCGCGCCGAACTTCTCAGGCCGACTGCCGTTCGTTTTCTCGGCAGCAGCGGCAAATTGTCCGCGCTTTCCGCTTTCTGCGAACTGGCAAATGCCTGCATGCCCGAAAAGGCGGAATTGGAACGCTTTTACTATCTGATTGACAGTTTTTTTAATTTTATAGATGAAGATAATTGGATAGTGCGTTATTCTTACTTCGAATTTTATCTTCTTGATTTTCTTGGTATAGGCTTGGATCTCAGCGAATGTTCCGCTACCGGCACAACCGAAAATTTGGCTTACGTTTCGCCTAAAACCGGCCGCGCCGTTTGTGCCGAGGCCGGTGAACCTTATAAAAGCCGGCTGTTCAGATTTCCGCAGTATATTGTCGATAAAAACTATAATCCTGAACTTTCGGAAGTGGCAGATCTGCTGCGGATGACCGAGTTTTTCCTCAATAAAAACTTTTTTCAAACTCATAACTTGAAATTCCCGCCGAACCGTGCTAATTTGCTGCATAACTTAGGCCTATAAACGATTTTAGAGTATTTTTGACATGCAGGAAGTAGAAGAAAAAATCAGAGATGTTCACCTCTCGGAGGAATTGAGCAAAAGATACCTGTCTTATGCCATGTCGACCATTGTCGACCGCGCGCTGCCGGATGTCCGCGACGGATTGAAACCGGTTCACCGCCGTCTGCTTTTTGCCATGCGCCAGCTGCATCTGGATCCGAAGTCCGGTTTTAAGAAATGCGCCCGTGTCGTCGGCGATGTCATCGGTAAATATCATCCGCACGGCGACAGTGCGGTTTACGGTGCCATGGTGCGCCTGGCTCAGGATTTTTCCGTACGTTATCCGCTGGTTGACGGCCAGGGAAACTTCGGTAATATCGACGGCGACGGTGCGGCCGCCATGCGTTATACCGAAGCCCGCCTGACTGAATTTGCCATGGCTCTGATGGAAGGTCTCAACGACAATGCCGTCGATTTTCGCGAAACCTATGACGGCGAAGAGGAAGAACCGGTCGTCATGCCGTCCATGGTACCCAATCTGCTCTGCAACGGTTCGGCGGGAATTGCCGTCGGCATGGCCACCAATATCCCGCCGCATAACCTCAGCGAGGTCTGTGACGCGCTTCTGTATCTGATCGAAAAACCCGACTGCGAAATGGAACCGCTGGTTCGCCGCATCAAGGGGCCGGATTTCCCGACCGGCGGCATTGTCATCGACAGTTTTGAAAGCATTCTTAACACCTATAGGCAGGGAAAGGGAACTTTCCGCATTCGCGCCAAATGGGAGAAGGAAGACCTCGGACACGGACAGTATCAGATTATCGTAACCGAAATTCCCTATCAGGTCATCAAATCCAAACTGATTGAGAAAATAGCCCAGTTGCTGATGGACAAAAAGCTGCCGATGCTCAGCGATGTCCGCGATGAATCGACCCATGACGTCCGTATTGTTCTTGAACCCAAAAACCGTACGGTCGACGCCGGTCTTTTGATGGAACATCTGTTTAAAAACACCGATTTGGAAAGCCGTTTTCCGATGAACATGAATGTTCTTGATTCCGATGGTGTTCCGCGGGTTATGTGCATTAAAGATGTATTGGTCGAGTTTTTGAATCACCGCCATGAGGTTCTAAAACGCCGCTCTCAGTATCGTCTGGACAAGATAAACAACCGTCTCGAAATTCTGTCCGGATATCTGATTGCCTATCTTAATCTGGACGAGATTATCCGTATTATCCGTGAAGAAGATGATGCCAAAGCGGTAATGATGAAAGAATTTTCGCTGACTGAAAACCAGGCCGAAGCGATTTTGAACATGAAGCTGCGTTCGCTGCGTAAACTGGAAGAAACCGAAATCCGCCGCGAATTTGACGATCTCTCGTCCGAAAAGGGCGAGCTTGAGGCGCTGCTTGGCGACGAAAACAAACGCTGGCAGGCTTTGGCCGAAGAAATCAAGGCCGTACGTGAAAAATTCGGCAAAAAGACGGCTCTTGGCAAACGCCGTACCGAATTTGCCGAGGTCTCGGAAGAGATTGAAGTGCCGCTGGAAGTCTTTGTCGAAAAAGAACCGATTACAGTTATCCTGTCGCAAAAAGGCTGGATACGGTGTATTAAGGGGCATGCAGCCCTTGATGATGACTTCAAGTTCAAGGACGACGATGCGTTGCAGATTGCTCTGCATGCGCAGACGACCGACCGGATTATCTTTTTTGACACTTCAGGAAAGTTCTTTACGGTTCAGGCTTCCGAAATTCCCAGCGGCCGCGGGTTCGGCCAGCCGCTGCGTCTGATGATTGATCTGGGAAACAACGATCAGATTTGTCAGGCTTTTGTCTTTGAGCCGAAAGCCTCTTATGTCATTGCCTCCAATACCGGCAAGGGTTTCATGGTTGACGAAAACCATATCATTGCCCAAACCCGCAACGGCCGCAAGATTATGAATCTGGGTGACGGCGAAAAGGCCGTTTTCTGCGTCAAAGTTACCGGCGACAGTCTTGCCGTTGTCGGCGATAACCGCAAACTGCTGATTTTCCCTGTCGAAGAAGTGCCGACAATGGCACGCGGACGCGGCGTAACCTTGCAGAAATACAAAGACGGCGGACTGGCAGACATTCAGAGCTTTAACGCTGCGGAGGGCTTTTCCTATGCCCGCAGCGGCGGCATTAAAGTTGAAACCGATTTGCTGGCATGGCTCGGACATCGTGCTCAGGTGGGCAAACTGGTTCCGTTCGGCTTTCCAAAAAATAACCGTTTTCTGGGCAAGTAATGACGGAAATTCTGTTTGAATTCGTGCGGGTAGGGCACAGCGTCAAAGTTACCGCCATCGAACCGGAAACCAAAATTGAGGCTTCCGTCGTCGTGCCTGATACCCTTTCGCAGGATCAGATGAAGTTTCAGGCGCTGAACCGTCTCAAATACGTTCTCAGAAAAAAAGAAAACGAATAAATTCCCTGTTTACACGTCTTCAGTGATGTGTTATCTAATGTGGAATAACGTTTTGGGGAACCTGTGATGAATTCGCAAATGGGATTGGGACGCCGCAGTTTAAACGGCGTTGACCACTGGGAAAGCAATATTTCCGCCGACTGTTTTCTGCACGGAACAAACATTTTGATACTCCCGGGCGACGGCACCAATGGCGAATATGATGCCAACGCCATCTGCAAAATCGTTGAGCGTTTTCTTAACAACAATTTTATATCCGGCTTCGACGGACATATTTTCAGCGCCTATTACCCGGACAGTGCCAACTGCGGCACTCACAGGCTGAATCAGGATGCGGAACTCGGCAGGCTGGATGACAGGTTATATCCGGTTGCCAAAAAACATTATGACTATTACGGAAAGTTTTTTGACGTCTGGCTGTTGCCGCTTATTTCAAAAGACGGCGGACAGACACGGTTCGATACGGAAACCGCGGCGCAGAATCTCAGCCGGCTGCCCGTTGTCAGCCATTGTCACGGCGGACCGGTTTTGCTTGAGCTGGAAAAACTGTTTCAGCAGAATATGCAGCGGCTCGGCTATACGGAAGAGGAGCGGAGATATATCCAGAAACAGCTGTTTGTCCTCGACGTGGCTTCGGCCATGCCCTTCGGACAAAGCCGTTCGACAGTGCTGCATATCGTTTCCCAGCATGATGACGCGGCCGTGAAAAACTGGCGGCTGGGCAGTCTCAACCGCTTTGCTCAGGATTTTATGCTGAAAGATTCTCCCGGCGCTTTGCTGGAACTCTCGCCGAATGAAAATCTCGTTCTTTTAAACCGCATTTATGACAACGTCAAATGTATGGAACAAAACATCTTTACGCCGTCGGAACATTCCGCCGACATCTATCTTGACATTTCGACCAACAGCGACATTCGCGATTTTGCGGCCGATCTGGTTCTGAATGAGGCTTTGCTTGCCGCGTCCGCCGCCTTTTCAAATGCCGGCGAACGGCCTGACGCAGCCGCATTGTTTCAGTCTTCGCCGCAGGTGGAACAAATGCGCCGCGACGGACAAAACTATTTGTCACGTTTCCAATATTACCGTGCCGGACTGCTCGACGCCGAACTGAAAATGTTTGACGGCGTTTTGCGGCATAATCCGCAGACATTTAAGGAGCTTCCTTTCGCCGAACTGCTTTTCCGTCGTGACACTTACGGAAAATCGGCTTTTGAATATGTTGTCCAGAACGGCGATGAACCTCAGGTCAAAAAGATGATGGCATATCTCGGCTCACAGAACAAGAACAGTCCGTTCCGTCCGGTTCCTTACCGGCACCTGGAGGCTGCCCGCGACTATAACTTCCGCCAGAAACGCTTTGACATCTATAATATGCTGATTGAAAACGGCCACGGCGACGTTCCGGCTCAAATACGCGCTGAAAACATGACTGCCGAAGATATCCCGTCCGTTATTCCGGCTCTGAAAAAATGCCGTTTCAACAGTCAGAGCCTTTTCACTCTGCTGCCGGTTTATCTGAAGGCCGCAGACATTGCCGACGGCTCCCGTCGCGACGAGACCCGTGCGGCACTGTTCGAAATGCTCACGCCGCCGAAACTTGATATAAAAAACGCCTTTCTGCTGTATAAAAAAGCCGGCGAGCATCCCGAAGCCAAACCGCAGAAACTGCAAAAGGCCTACCAGCAGCATATTTCCGCCGAAGTTCTTAAAGGCAAAAGTTTCCCCGAACTCTGCGAAGCGGAAAAGTCCCGCCAAACTGACGGCCGTCTTTACGCATTGCTCAGCGCCAGGGCCAGAGAACATCTGGAAGATGTCTGCCGCCGGGAAAAAATCCAGGTTTTTGAACGTTATGTTGCTTCCGTTTTGCGGTCCGGCGCTTTGTCCGACTACAAAAGTTATACGTTGCTTTACACCCGCGAACTCGACGAAGCGGGCAGGGCTGACTTTTTGGCGCGCCTGAAAGACTTTCATGCGCGAAACTGCTCAAAATCCGAACCTGTTTCCGCATTGCGTGCCGAACTCAAAAAATATGTCCGCGCGTGCAATCCTGACATGAATCCGGCTTCCGAAACCGCCGTTTTCGAACGGCTTGGCGGCCGCGGCGCCTAAGCTTGTGGATAACTGAAATCTTTTGCCCCTAATCGCTTTGAATTTATAAATTTTTGCTATATTCTATGCCCGACAATTTTTATATTTGGGGAAATATAGGGGATTATATTTATGTCAAACCAAAATTCGGAAAACCGCGAAGGTTCCAACCTGCCTGATTTTATGTCCGAAAAAAATAAGTTCAGCTATGTCGAAGACGCTGAAACGGAAAACTCGTGGCTTAACAACAATCTGCACCGGCTGATGATATGGGTCAGCGTCATCTGGTTTGCCGTTGTGCTCATTTACATCACGCAGTTTTTCGGCTGGTCCAATCTGTTTTTGATGATGCCGGACGAGTTCGGCGGTTTTCTGGCCGGCGTTACGCTTCCGCTGGCAATTATCTGGGTCGTTATGGCCTATATTGACCGCGGTTCCAGTTTCAAACGCGAGGCCAAGTTTCTCCGCGCCTATATGAACCAGCTCGTTTATCCCGAAGAAGGGAGCGCCACCACGGCCAAAGCCATGGCCGATGCCATCCGCTCGCAGGTTGTTGAACTTCAGGAAGTAACCAAACTTGCAACGGCGCAGACCGAAAAAATCAAACAGGAACTCGGCGGCCGTGTAGATGACTTTGCCAAGCTTGTCGGCGTTTTGGACAATTATTCCTCAAAAACCATGACCGAACTGACCGACGGCGTCAAAACGCTGGTTAAAAGCTTTGATTATGTTGCCGAGCGTGCCGAAAACTCGACCGGCGTCTTCAAGGATCAAATCCGCGATTTTACCAATTCGGCCGTCATCATCAAAAAGGAAGTTTCCGACCTCCTTAACGAAATATCTCCCCGCATTAAGGAAATTCGCGAATCATCCGAGGCTCTCGGCGCCATTTCCGAAAGCAACAGCGCCAAATTGGCCAGAGCCAATGAAATGCTGCTCGAATACGGCAACAAAACCGGCGAAACCATAGCCCATGTTTCCGACGTTCTTTCCGGGCAGAGCGACCGGCTTGAGCAGGTTTCTTCCAAAGCGGTTAGAAGCTGCGAAGAGGTTTTCGCTCATTTGGACGACGGAATCAGCCGCATTGACGGCACTCTGCGCGGTCAGAGCAAGTTTATTCTTGACCATATTGAATCGCTCGGCAAGCAAAATGACGCGCTCAGCAAAAGTTTCAGCCGTCAGGGAGAATTTCTTGCCGCCGAAGTTGACAAGGTCATGGCCCGTGCCAATGTTATTGAAGAAAGCATTTCCAATCAGGTTCGGGAACTGGAAGGCGTTTCCGACCACATCCTCGACAGCCTGAATAACGTCAGCAGCGGTATCGACGAAAAAACTTCCGCGCTTGAACTCAAATCCGAAGCCGCCGTCAGCCGTATCAACGAAGTTGTTGCCACACTGGATAATGAAACCGCCAAACTCGGCGCGCTGACCGATGCCGCGGTTGAAAAGACTTCGGCTGTCGCTTCGGATATTGAAGAAAAGCGCAATTACCTGCGTACGCTGGCCGATGAAGTTACCGCCAGCCTCCAGAAACTCAATCAACAGCTGGGCGAAAACGCCGACGGTGTCAATATTCAGACCAAAGTTTCGATAGAACAGTTGGATAAGGTTGCCGAAATCATGGCCAAACATCGCGATAATCTGGTCGAGGCTTCCAACATTGTCGTCACGCAGAGCAAAATCAGCGAAACCTCACTGGCTCAACAGCAGCGCCATATCAGCGGTTCGGTCAATAAAATTGAAGAAACCAAGGCCGAACTCAAACGCCAGATTGAGGAACTTACCCGCGCCGCCGCCATTATCGACAGCGAAGCCGGCTCAGCCATCGGACGCCTCAAAACTCAGATGGATCAGGCGCTCAAAGCTTCCGAAGAAGTTGTCATCAGAACCAAAGACATCGGAACAAATCTGCAGGAACAGCTGGAAATCTTCGATGATTCCGCTTCCAACACGCTGGCCAAAATCAGCCAGTTTGAAAATATCGTTTCCGAACAGCACAACAAGCTGGAAGGCATTTCCGGTCGCATTACCGACCGCGCTTCAACCGTTGCCAATGTCTTGATAGAACAGGCTAAAGTCATCGACAAGTCAACCGAGAACTCGACCAAAACCTTTAACGAGATTCTCAATTCGTTCGAATCTCAGTCGACCATGCTCAATTCGGTTGCCGAAAACACGGTCGGCTATGTTTCCGACGTCGTTCGTGCCCTTGACGAAAAGGCCGAAGCCATTAATTTGCTGTTTAAACATCAGGAAAATGAATTTTTCGACATCTGCGACCGCATTTCCGAAAATACCAACAATATCGGCAGTTCGCTGAAAAATCAGGTTTCGGTTATTGAACAAAGCGCCGACCGCGTCTTTGCACGCATGGCTCTGCTTGAAGAAGACGTGAGCAAACGCGCCGAAAACGTCGTTGCCAATTCAACCAAATCGATTGACCGTCTGGCTGAAATCGACAAGACGGTTGCCGAACAAAATGCCGAAATCAACAAGTTTATGCAGGATATCGCCCAGAAGCTCAACGACGTTTCTACCGATTTCCGTACCAATCTGGACACTTTCTCCAATATCGTCAAAGATGTTCGCGAAGAGTCAAATACCGCAACGCTGACTCTGCTGAACAACTGCGAAAAACTCAAACAGGCCAATGCCGGCCTCGCCGATGAGACCCGCGGCATTTCGGCTCAGATTGACGGACAGATTAAGGAAATAGATCAGACTATTGTCAAAACTCAGGCGCAGGCCGATACGCTGCGCGAAACTTTCGACCATCAGAAAGAAAGCCTGACCGACATCGTCAATGTCGTTTCCACTCAGGCACGGCTGGGAGAGGCGTCAATGGCCCAACAGTATAAGTATTTGTCTGACACCGCTTCCGACGTCGCTCAGAAAATGAGCGAAATCAACGCCAAATTCAAGGAAAATACCGATAATGTCGTCGAAACTTCCGCAAAGGCCGCCTATGAGTTCGACGTTTTGGGTGACCGGTTGCTGAAAGTAAGCGAAGACATAGCCAAGGCGTCCAAAAACTCGATTAAAAACATTGAACAGGTCAACATGAGCCTGAATCAGTGTGCCGAAGACCTGGCGCTGACCGCAGACAATTCCGGCAAAAAGCTGGGCGCTTCGGTAGCCGATTATGAGAAGTACATCGCCGGTTTCAATACGGTTACGGCCGAGGCCAGCAGCGGCGTTGCCGAAATCAGCAACATGATTGCCGACCAGTCGGACAAAATGATTAAGATATCCGAGGACACCAAGGAACTGGTCGATTGTTTCAATGTTGTCCTGATGGATACTTCCAAACAGCTTTCCAACCGCGCCAATCAGGCCTATGACAAAGTCAAGGGACTGGGCGAAAATCTCAAAACGCTGAGTTTGCAGGTTGAAGAAGCCGCCAATATGAGCGCCAAACATTTTGAAAACTCCGGCGACAAACTGCGCGCATCCATCAGCGAAGCGGCCGCCAATGCCGAACGCATTTCAAACGAAATCCGCAGTTCCGGAGAGGTTTTCCTCAAGCAGTCGGGCGTTTTGGTTGCAGCCACGGACGACACGCTCAGTAAAATCAACAACGTCATGGACGTATTGAATACGTCGACGGAAGAGTTCTCCCGCCGCGGCAGCGAACTGGTCAGCAAATCGGGCAGTTTCAACGAACTGTTCAACAAACAGCTTAAAATTCTTATTGAAACTTCCGACAAGGCCGACACCAAGCTGGCTGACCTGCAAAAACGCTATGAAGGCATCAGAGTAGACACTTTCCTCAAAGACGCTTCTTTCATCATCGAAAAGCTTGAAACCGCGGCTGTCGACATCAACCGCATCTTCAATCCCGATGCCGAAGAAGACTTGTGGAAGAAGTATTATAACGGCGACACGGCGGCCTTTGTCCGTCATCTGTCCAGAACCATGAGCAAAAGCCAGATTCTTTCCATACGCTCCGAGTTTGAAAAGAACCTCGAATTCCGCAATATTGTTACCAAATATCTGTCCGAATTTGAAACGCTGGTCAGCAAAGCCCGAGAAAACGAACGCTCCGGCATTCTGCTTTCGGTTATTTCCGGCGCCGACATCGGCAAACTCTATTATATTCTGGCTCGCTCGCTGGACAAACTCAACTGAGAGGTGTAGATGATTTCTGCGGCAGTAAACAGCCTGTCTCCCGATTTCTCCGGCCTGACCGCCGAAATATCCAAATCGGTCAGTCATATCCGGGCTAAAGCGGCCGCTCTGCATCTCAACTCGCCCGAAACGGCCGGAACCGAAAACGTAAACGGCTTTCAGCTCAACGGCTGCGCCGTTTCCTATCTGGAACCGCAGTCGTTGTTTGCGGTGCAGAAGTTTGTTTCCGAAGCCGGAGAAGGCGAAAAACTGAATCGCCAGCCCCGGCAGAAAAACGTCTTTAACGAAGAGGGAAAAAACGCGCCGGAAATCGGACAGGCCGAAACGCCGGTCAGCTTTTGGGAAGAACTGGCGTCCGTCGCCGATTATTCTTCGTTTCGCCAAGGCCTGTTTGCTTACGGAACCGCAGCGGCCGAAACCGGCAACCTGTTCATTATGCCCGGACAGGAGGCCGTTTCCGGAGCTTATGCCGCCAATGCCTATGACTATGTCGCGGGCATCAATTCCCGGCCGCAGGTTCTGATAGATTTTATGCACGAATTTAACCGTAGTTTTGATTATACGATATGAGCAGATTTTTTAACGGTTTTGACAGCAATGTCTTTTTAGCCCCCATGGCCGGTATTACCGACAAGCCCATGCGCCGGCTGGTTTCTTCCATGGGACCGGGAACCATGGTTTCCGAAATGGTTGCCATCAACGCCATCTCGCGCAAAAATCCCAAAAGCTACCGCATTGCCGACGTCCGTGACGAACCATATAAGGTCGTGGTGCAGCTGGTCGGCGGCAACGAGGGGCTTTTTGCCGATTCCGTGCGTCTGGCGGAAGAACTCGGTGCTCATTCCGTAGATATCAACATGGGCTGTCCGGTCAAAAAAATCGTCAACAACCGTTCAGGTTCATGGCTGATGAAAGACATGCTCCAAGCTTCCAAAATCATTGAAAGCGCGGTCAAGGCCTCGTCGCTGAAAGTCAGCGTCAAGTTTCGCAAGGGCTGGGATGCCGGTTCGGTCAATGCCGTCGATTTTGCCAGAATGTGCGAAGACAGCGGCGCCGCCTATATAACCGTTCATGGCCGCACCCGCAGTGACTTCTATTCGGGAACCGCGGATTGGGACATTATTGCCGCCGTCAAACAGGCCGTCAAAATTCCGGTCATCGGCAACGGAGATATAAACAGCCCCGAAGACGCCGAAAGGATGCTGCGACATACCGGGGTCGACGGAATAATGATTGGCCGCGCCGCACTCGGTAACCCGTGGCTGATTGCTCAGACGCACGATTATCTTAACGAAGGCAAAAAGCCCCGGAAAATAAGCATAGCTGAAATAAAGCGGGCGTTGCTGACCCATATCGGGGAATTGACGGACTATTACGGCGAAAAAATGGCGCTGCCGTTGTCCCGCAAACATGTCTGCTGGTACTGCAAAAGCATGTACGACGCCAAACGTTTTCGCGAAACGTATACAAAAATAAACAACTTTGCCGATGCAATTTCCGAGATTAATCGTTATTTTGACAGTTGCGAACAAAGAGAGCAGGGGGAAGAAGAATGAAAATCATAGGAATCGTCGTAAGCATTGTAACGGGTGCTCTGCTTCTTATGGCTCTAGCAGCCTGTATTGCAGTTGTCAGGGCTGAGGAATGTATGAGAGCGTTGGAAGAAATGAAAGAAATGAAAAGATTATAGAGGAATATCGAACAAGCTGGCTGTCATATAGTGAGATAAGCCAGCTTGCTACTTCGTGGAGAGAAAAAATGGAAGAATGGGAAAAACTGAAGTCGGTTGATATACGAACAGTTAATCGAGATGGACTCATAGATGTAACAAGAATCCCGGAAGATGATTCAGACGATGTGGATAAAGAAATGCAGATGAGAACTTTTTTAAGAAATGTTAAAAATCCGTATTGCTTTATGGTAGGAGATGTAATAGTAAAATCTTCTTTTACAGAAGGAGTCAGCCTGAAACAAAGATTACGGGAGTTGGCAGATGGAATATAGAATGAAAATTGCTATAAAGGTCTGGAAAAAAGGAAAGTTCTGTGCTAATATATGCATAGGACTAAATGAATAGAAACCACTTCTTATTTTTATAGCAGATTGTTCTGGCTAATATGAATAAGGAGTGTTTTTTATGCTATCAAACAACTTATCTAAAACATATCTATGCGGAGGTTATCTGCGTTTATCCAAAGAGGATGGGGATGTTGCCGGAAGTGAAACGCTGCAAAGCAACAGTATTGAAAATCAAAAAGAATATATTGAAGATTATTTACAAAGCAAACCGGAGATTAAGATTGTCGATTTCTATGTTGATGATGGTTATAGTGGCGTGAATTTTGACAGACCTGATTTTCAAAGAATGCTGCAGGATATCAAAAACAAGAAGATAGATTGCGTCATTGTAAAAGACCTGTCACGACTAGGAAGAAACTATATCGAAGTTGGAAAGTATATTGAGAGACTTTTTCCTTTACTGGGTGTACGTTTTATCGCAATTAATGATAATTTTGACAGTGCTGATGATACAGCGGCATCCAATAATATCATTATTCCTTTTAAGAATTTAATCAATGATGCGTATTGCAGGGATATTTCAATTAAAATCAGAAGCCATTTAGAAGTAAAGAGGAAACGTGGAGAATTTATTGGTGCCTTTGCGGTCTACGGATATATGCGAGGGAAAGATAAAAATAAACTGATTGTTGATCCTTATGCAGCAGAAATTGTAAAAGAGATATTTGGTATGAAGATGGACGGAATGAGCCAGCAGGCGATTGCGGATGAATTGAATAGTCTAGGGATTCTTTCTCCGGCAGAATACAAGAAAGAGCAGGGGAGCGGGTATAAGACGGTGTTCCAGACACACAGTAAGGCGAAGTGGACCGCAATGGCAGTTATGCGTGTTTTGACAAATGAGATCTATGTGGGAACTCTGATACAGGGAAAGGAGAGTACCCCTAATTATAAAGTCAAAGTGCGGGAAAAGAAGCCACGGGAAGAATGGATCCGGATTGAAAATGCACATGAGGCAATCATAAGCAGAGCTGATTTTGAAATTATTTCAGATATTATACAGAAAGATACAAGGGTAACAGCAGGAAAAAGAGCGGTCTCCATATATTCCGGTTATCTGGTTTGTGCGGATTGTGGATGCAGTATGGTAAGAAAGAAGGCATATAGCGGTTCCTTTGAATATGTATATTATGTCTGCTCTGGAAATAAGAAGAACAAAGATACATGTAGCAGTCATAGAATCAGTGAAAATGCCTTAAATCTTGCCGTAACAAAAACATTGCAGCTTCATTTGAAGCATTTGGCTGATTTACAGGAGAGTATCCTGTACATACGGAAAACATCTTGTAATTCAGACAAGATAAAAATGATGGTACTGCAATCCGAAAAAATAAAGGGAGATATTGAAAAGTATAATCGCTTAAAATTGGAATGTTATGAGGACTATAAAAATGAACTAATTACTCAGGGCGAGTATCTGCTGTTTAAGAAGGAATTAGATAACAGAATAGAAGATACTAAGAAGGCTGCTACGGAATTGAGCAAGAAAAAAAGAATGCTATTAGATGGCAGATATGAAAAAGAAAGTTTCATGGAGAAATTTTTGACAAGCAAAGATATAGAGTTAAAACGTTCCTTATTCGTTCGGTTTATCAGTCAGATATATGTGTATGAAGATCGTCGGATAGAGATTATCTTTCGCTATCAGGATGAAATCGAGCAATTAGCTGGACTGGTAGGTGAAATCAAGCAGGAAACGGCTGTTCGGGAGGTGATTTGATGGCACGAAAAGTCAGAAATCATCCGGTTCCGAGAGATAAGATGAGTGAGAACAAATTATCGGAACAGACCCCAAAAGTTAAAACACATGATTTTTCCGTTGCACTTTACATTCGGCTGTCTAAAGAAGATAGTGGAAAAAATAATCAAAATACAGTGGAAAATCAAAAGGCGCTTTTGGAAGATTTTGTAAAAGATAAGCCGGATATGAAAGTGGTTGATATTTATATCGACAATGGATTTAGTGGAACAAATTTTGAACGCCCTGCTTTTCAGAAAATGATGGAAGATGCGAAACGAGGTAAGATTAACTGCATTATCGTAAAAGATCTTTCTCGTTTTGGACGTAGTTACTTAGAAGCAGGAAATTATTTGGAAAAAATATTTCCTTTCTTAAACATTCGGTTCATTTCTGTTACAGACCACTTTGATACTTTTGCCGTAATTTCTTCTGAAGATGGCAGGGGAGTAGCGAATGGGATAGAAATTCCGCTGAAAAATATTATCAATGAGGTGTATGCAAAGGACATTTCCAGAAAAGTAGGCTCTGCCATAGAAATTCAGAAAAGAGAAGGCAAATATGGTGGTGGAGTTGCCCCATACGGTTATCAGAAATCGAAAACTGTTAAGGGTAAATATGAAGTGGACGAGGAAGCCGCAAAGGTGGTGCGCTATATCTTTGAATTGCGCTTGGCGGAATATGGATATTGCAGTATTGTAAAGATTTTGAATGAAAAGGCAATAAAGTCACCCAGTGCATACCGCTATGAAAAAGGGATTGTTAAGAATGAGAAGATGAAGGATGTACTATGGAAAACTTATGCCATAGAGGATATGCTTCGTGATGAAGTGTACTTGGGAAATATGGTAAGAGGCAAGACGCATTCTGCCATGCACAAGGGAGAAAAGAGGCATCATGTACCGAGGTCGGAATGGATTGTTGTTCAGGGAACCCATGAGCCTATTGTATCCAGAGAACTGTTTGATGCAGTACAAGCAGTTAATGAAAAGAAAGCGCAGGAGCATAAAGATAATCTGGAAAAAGCAAAAGAAAATCCGAAACGTGACAATTTGTTTAAAGGCAAAATATTTTGTGGGGATTGTGGCATCACGATGGGAGGTACTGTTGGTAATTACAATTCTATGAGCTACTATTGCCCCAATTACAGAGAAAATGGAGCAATGGGATGCGTTAAAAAGCATATCAGTGCAAGAAAACTGGAAAAAGCAGTATTAGAAGCGGTTCAGATACACCTGAAAATATTCTTAGAATGCAGAGAAGAAATTCGGTCAAGAAATGGAAGTGCTGAAATCGGAAAGAGGCGAATGGTGCTTGAAAGTGAGACAAGAGACTTAAGACAAAAAGAGGCACAGTATCAGCAGAAATTAAGCAGCACCTATCTTGACTATAAAGATAAATTACTTACGGTTCAGGAATATTTCATGTTGAAAAATAAATATCAAGCTGCACTTGCAGAACTTGAGGTGGCTCGTAAAGAGAAAGAACTGCTTTTGAATAAAATGCAGGAGACTTATGGAGAAGATCTAGAACTATCTCACGCCGCAGAACAGTATTTCGGGCAGATGGTGGTTACAAAAGATATGGTGGATGCCCTAATAGAACGAATAGAAGTATTTGAAAAAGGGCGTATTCATATTATATTTCGATTCGAGGATGAATATCGGAGTTTACTGGAAAAGAGAGCTGATATGGAGTAGGAGGGAGCAAATTGAAAGAGAATTTTAATCTCTCTGATTTGAGTGTCCGCTGTAGCGGACAGACGGGAGCAAGGATGAAGAAATATATGGTTGCAAAATATATCCGGCTTTCCATGGAAGATTTAGATTTATGCAATTCTGAAGAAAAGGCAGAGAGTGTAAGTATCAGTAACCAGAGAAATTTCATAGATACCTTTATAGAGCAAGGAGAAGAATTTCAGGGAGCAGAAATCAAGGAATTTGTGGATGACGGATATTCCGGCACTAATTTTGACAGACCGGCGATAAAGGAGCTACTCCGGTCATGCAGGCAGGGAGAAATAGATTGCATTATCGTAAAGGATTTGTCACGTTTTGGACGAAATTATCTGGAAGTTGGAGATTATTTGGAACAGATTTTCCCGTTTTTGGGTGTTCGTTTTATCAGTATCAATGATGGGTTTGACAGTAAAAATTTTTTCGGACAGACGGGTGGAATGGATGTCGCTTTTAAGAATTTTATCTATGAGATGTATAGCAGAGATTTGTCTGAAAAGGTAAAAAGCGGAGTTACAACCTGCATGAAAAGGGGTGAATATTACGCAGGTTGCATGGTGTATGGCTACCAAAAGTCATCAGATGGTAAAAGCATGGAAGTTGACGAGGGTGCAGCAGTTACCATACGGCGTATTTTTCAGGAGTTGGCAGGTGGAAAAGACGCAAAAACTTTGGCAATCGAACTAAATGCAGAGGGAGTGCCGACCAGGCTGACTTATAAGCAGGCAAAGGGAGAGCAGCTTAATCGGCATTATAAAGCAGATATATGGAATCGTAA
>OHLJ01000521.1_pt1 | contig 23472 bp, 19 predicted proteins | sample 1568991 | NCBI WGS metagenome assembly OHLJ01 (sample SAMEA3879601, study PRJEB24766) | human gut metagenome | biome: human-associated habitat; feature: feces | place: USA | collected 1985/1987
GTTAACATATCTGTCAGACTTTGTCAACAACTTTTTTGAAATCTTTTCAAGTTTCTTTCGAGCTGTTGTGTTGTCTCGGCATTGCCTCAACAACGAATCTGAGTATATCATCCGCTAGTGTACTTGTCAACACTATTTTTCGAATTTTTTGCACAAATTATCCCCTGCTACGTCAATTCCGCATAAACAGGGGATTTTTGCCATGTTTCTATTCTGTTTTTTACTATTTTACAAAGAACGGAAGCTTTTGTCCGAGCTGTTCCACCAGATATGCCAGATAGTTATTTTCATACAAACATGTAAGTATTCTGCTGTCTCTGGTATAATCTACGATCACCTGGCCCAGGGTTCCCAGGTCTCTGAAGATATTAAATGCGTATATTGTCCAAACAATTAGAACAGTTTCTAAGATTCCAACCACAATACCTAGTAATTTGTCCAGGCTATGTACTATAGGTAGTTTCACGATCATCTTTGCCGAGAAAAATACGATATTAAGAAGATGATGCACCAAACCGATTGCCGCCAGCAACAGTATTGTCAGGATCACATTGAATATCTTTCCATCAAAGTAACTGCTCAGACCATTCCCGATCAGGAACAGCACCACACAGGTAATCAGCAGGGAGATCAGAGAGATCAGAGATTTTACCATTCCCTTCTTGTAGCCGTCCATCACCATGCAGATCAATACTACTGCCATGATGACCAGTAATAAATTCAGATTCATTGGTATACTCCTTTATTTTAACTGTATCGTATCTATTGTACTATCTGTCACCAGATAATATTTGTAGGAACCTCCTGCAGGAAGCAGAAGCCGGGCACTCTTACCGAAGCTGCCATGGTATTTTTCCACACCGTCCGTTGTAAAGATCTGGCACTCCGATTCGTTGTAGATCACCATGTCATCATCCCCGAAGAAAATATCCGTATAATCCACATCAAAATAGTAGCTGCCCACCTTTGCTGCCGAAGTATTGTACACATCCATGCGGTACTTGGTCTCCGCCTGGTCCGAAAGGAATACCAGTCCTACATATTTATCACTGTAGAAAATCGACTGGATCTCGTCGTCATATAGGTATTCTCCCGCCGTCACAGGCTTCTGGGTACCCGAATAGATCATAAGGCGGCTGTCTCCTACTGCAAACGCTGTATCATTATTCATAAACTGCACTTTGGGCACGACCAGGTCGGAATAAGAATATGCGCTGACCATATAATCGCTCTGATTCTCGCCCACCGGTCCGAAATTGTAAAATGTCACATTACTTTTTACCACGCCTGCATCCACATACAGGTAACTGATCGCCAGAAGCTCTCCGTCCGGTGAAAGGCTGATGGATACCGGATACCCTCCGTCCGTCATATGTGCCTGTCCCGTATAGCTGTTGGTCCCGTCCGCTTCGTAAGTCATGATCCAGGCTACATCCGTATCTGCCAGCACCGCTGTCACTCTTCCCGTTTCCGCTACTGTGATATTTCGGATCGGCATGGTCGTTGTAATAGTTCCCAGTTGCTTGTCCGTATTCTGCACGTAGATCTCACGGCCGTTATAACTGCCGATAGCTGCCACATCGCCACAAGTAGCGATCTTCACATCCTGGATCACATAAGTCTGATTCCACTTTACATTTCCCTTGGCATCCGTACAGTGAGCGCCGTCTTTACTATATGTAAGAATACTGTTTTTCAACCGTATGTCTGTGGCATCCGATGAGACCTCCCGGCTAATGGAAGATACGGTGTCATATCCCGTATAGATATGTCTCTTTGCCTGTACCACCACAAGAGCAAGTGCCGCTCCCAAAGCCGCCACCACCAACAGCACCCGGTACACGATTTTCAGCCGGTGTTTACGGATCTTTTTCTTATAGTCATCCTGACTCTTTTGCCGCTTTTCTTTTTCCTTCAGATAATTCTTGATATCTGCTGCCATGTATCTGTTTCCTTATGTATTATCGTAACTATTAAGAATCGCATTCGCAAAATTACTGCGGCGCAGTCTGCTTTTTGCTCATGTAGTTACAGTATAACACACTTCCCCTTTTTGAAAATAAGTTTTTTACGGGAGAAGGATTTCCTGACCGATCTTGATATCATCCGGGTCAGTGATACCATTCAGGGAACAGATCTCAGATACCTTACTGTTGCTGCCGTAGTTCCGCAGAGAAATACCGATCAGTGTGTCCCCTCTCTGGATAGTATAATGTGTGGGTTGAGCAACCGCCTCCACTGTAGGAGTCTCTGCCACTGCAGATTCTGCCGTCTGTGTCACATCCTGTATTGTTTCCTGTGTCGTGTTCTGTTCTGTTGCCTCCGTCACATCTGTCGTATTTTTTGTGACATTGCCGTCCGCAGATGTTCCATCCGCTACACTGCCCGTATTTTCTTCCGTCGGATCTACAGCACTGTTTCCCGTTCCATCCATTGATGCATTTTCCGTGCCTTCCGGCATCACTGTCTCTGCTGCAGTCCCAGTAGTATTTCCCGCCGCAGCATTTTCCTGTCGCAGAGCATCCTCCAGCTTGTCCTCCGCCACCAGCGTGCTGATCTGGCTCTGTTCCTCCACCGCATCCGGCAGTTTCTGCTCCATCAGGTTGCTCATGGCCTGCCTGGCTGTCTCCCCCAGGGATTCTCCGGTGCTTTCCTGCCGCATCAATGCCAATGCCATCACGCAGAGCAGAACAAAGACACCGGCAGCCGCCATTTTCATCCGACGCAGTCCGGTCGTTGGCATGGGTATAATATTATCTGGTTCCCTGCGTCTGTTCTCTACCGCTCTGCGATATTCCACAGGCGCATTCTCCGTATGTCCGGCGGCACGGAAGGCATTTCCGCTCTCCTGTCTCTGTCTACGTTCCTCCTGCCGTTTCTTCACCACTTCGTATTTTTCCTGATCCACCTTCTCCGGTGCCGCCTCTTCGCCCCGGTTCTCCAGCATATATGCCAGCATACTGTCATTCTTCTCATAGAACTGCGCATACCCCGACACATAACGGCAGATCTCCTGTTCGCAGATCTGGAAGCCTTCCACCATCTCGCCATTCAGTATCTGGTAGCCTAAAAAGGTCATTTCCGAAAAATACTTTCTCCGCAGCTTCTCAATCTCCTGTTCCTGCGCCTGGGACAGGTGCCGCACCGGCTTCTGCAGGAAATTCAGCTTTGCGGAGCCATAGGCGAATAGATATGCCACACCGTCCTCTGCTGTCTTCCTGCCGTATAATGCTATGGCAATATCCTTGTTCTGTGCCATTCCATTCATTTGTTTTATGTAAGATACCACATAATCTTCCACATAGATTCTGCAGTGCTTGTCCGCCTCTCCGATCTGCGTTATGTTCTTCGGTAATTCCATACAAAAAACACCTCCCATGCCGTTTCTATCAGTTATCACTAACTATAGCATCCGCACAGGAGGTATTTTAGCGTTCTTTGTCGCACCTCTTCAAAAACAGTTCGACAAAGTTTGCACCATATTCTATGTATTCTTAGCTATGCTTCAAACTTATATACGGTAACAGAATCGTATTCTCTGCCGTTCTCCCCGCCAAATACATAGGAGGGGAAATTCTCATGATGAATGGTATCCGGGAAATACTGGGTCTCCAATGCAAAACCGCAGCGGTTGCCGTAGGTCACCCCATCTTTTCCGGGCTGTACATCAATAAAATTGCCTGCATAAAACTGCACTCCTGGCAGGGTGGTGTATGCCTTCATTACTCTGCCGCTCTTCGGGCCTTTTACTGTGGCAATATGCCGTAATGTACCGTCATCGTTCCATCCATCGATCACGAAATTATGGTCATAGCCTCCGGTCAGGAGTAACTGCTCATAATCTTCCCGGATGTCTCTGCCGATCTTCTTGGGCTGTGTAAAATCCATGGGTGTGCCTGCTACCGCACGAATCTCACCGGTAGGGATCGATCCTGCTGCCACCGGAGTAAAGTGAGAGGCTCTCAGCCACAGTTCATGCTCTTCAATGCTGCCTGCACCGTGACCATCCAGATTGAAATAGGAATGGTTGGTCAGGTTGATAATGGTCTTCTTGTCACTGGAAGCATGGTAATGCAGAGTCAGCTCATTCTCTTCACTCAGAGAGTAGGTTACGGATACCTTCTTATTGCCGGGGAATCCCAGATGTCCATCCTCATCCTCCAGAGAAAATGTCACGCTGTTCTCTCCCATCTCCGCATCCCAGAGTCTCTTATGGAAGCCCAGCTGCTTATGAGTATGTAAATTGTTGGCACCGTCATTTTTGTCCAGCTGATAAGTAACGCCATCCAGCGTATATTCTGCACCGCCGGTACGGTTCGCACAGGGGCCGATCACCGTGCCGAAAAAGCTGTCGTTGCCGTAATAGCTCTCACCGTTTTCAAATCCCAGCACCAGATCGTCCACCCTGCCTGCTGCATCCGGCACCAGTACCCTCACCAGAGTTGCGCCCAGATCCGTTATCTCTGCTTTCATCCCTTGATCATTACTCAGGGTATACAGAGAAATCTCTTTGCCTTCCGGACTTTTCCCAAATAAACTTTTTGTTACTGCCATTGTCTTTCCCTCCCACTTTTATCCATTTTTATTTCATGCATACTGTCTATAATTCCACTCTGCCCTCTAAAGCGCGGAGTAATGTTACCTCATCAATATATTCCAGATCTCCTCCTACAGGGACACCACTGGCAATTCTGGTCACCTTGATTCCTGTGGGCTTGATAAGCTTGCTGATATACATTGCCGTGGTCTCACCTTCCAGGCTGGAATTGGTTGCGATAATGACCTCCTCCACATCACCCTGCAGACGTTCCATCAGTTCCTTCAGCTTGATGTCACCGGGTCCCACACCCAGCATCGGGGAAATGGCACCATGCAGTACATGGTACACGCCCTCATATTTGCCGGTCTTCTCATAAGCCGCCAGATCTCTGGTGTTCTCCACCACCATAATGGTACGATGATCCCGTCTGGGATTCGCACACACCGGGCAGAGTTCCTTATCCGTCAGAGTATAGCATTCCTTGCAATAGCGGACATTGGCTCTGGCTTCGATCATGACGTTTGCCAGTCTGTCCACACGGTCCTTCGGCATATTGATCAGGTGAAAAGCCAGTCGCTGTGCGGACTTACTGCCAATCCCCGGAAGGGCTGCCAGTTCTTCTATTAATTTATTGATCTGTCCGCTGTAGAGTTCCATTAGAAAGGAAATCCTCCTAATCCTCCGGTCATTTTGCCCATAAGCTCTGCATTGGCTTCATCCGCCTTGCGCAGTGCTTCGTTTGCTGCTGCCACGATAGCATCCTGCAGAGTCTCGATATCCTCGGGATCCACGATCTCCTCTGCCAGTTTAATGGATGTGATCTCTTTTTTACCGTTGATGGTCACTTCCACAGCTCCGCCGCCTGCAGATGCAGTGAACTCCTTGGTCTCCAGTTCCTTCTGTCCTTCTTCCATCTGACGCTGCATTCTCTGTGCCTGTTTCATCAGATTATTCATATTACCGGGCATTGCGCCTCCGGGAAATCCACCTCTTTTTGCCATGTTGCTGTTTCCTCCATATTATTTATAATTGATTTCTCCGTGCTGCGCACTTTCGAAATCATAACATATATTCGCATTTCGGACTATTGTCCTACGTGCTCATATATGGTTGAGTTATTATTCTATCTTACCTTATCTGCAAGTCTGCCGCAATCCCAAATTCACGCAGGATCACTCTTCCTCGTCGATCTCCATGTTGATGACCTTGCCCAGATCCACATAATTGTCTTCGAACTCCCTGCTGCTTTCCACGGTCTGGATCGTCACTTCGATCTCCTTACCGGAGAAATCGGACAACAGCATTTCCAACTGCTGCTTGTTCTGTTCGTGGGCTTCCCCCTTGAAATAATCGGAAGCCAGTCCGTCCTCCAGCACCACCATGAGCTTGTTGTCTCCACCCAGACTTAGCCGGGCATTTTTCAGGTACATCTTCATGGGATTCTCGGCATTTCCCACGATGGCCGGCCATTTCCGTACGATCTCCTGGATATCCTCGGGGACCGCCTTCGGCAACTGTGGCTTCGGCTTTGCCACACCGGCCTGCGGCACTCCCTGTGCTCCGGGAGCTCCGGCAGGCATTTGCGCCGCCGTAACGACAATGCCGTTTTCCACTTTTTCCTCCACCTGGCGAATACGATCCAGGACAGCTTCCTGATCCGTCTCCATCTCCGGCTTACACAGCTTGATCAGTGCAATCTCTACCAGGATACGCTTCTGCGCCGCATAGCGGATCTGTCCGGACAGTTCGGAGAAAATATGAATATAGCGGATGATCTGGTCCATGGACAGCATGGAAGCTTCTTCCTTCAGATTCGCCAGATTGTCCGTAGACATGTCTATGACATCCTCCAGATTATCCGCTGTCTGTACCAACATCAGATTCCGCAGATACCAGGTAAAGTCCGTGACAAACTGTACCAGTTCCCTGCCCTGCATGACGATCTCTTCCAACAGTTCAATGCAGCCTAACACATTCCGGTCCATGACGAAGCGCAGCAACCTGCTGAATACTTCCGTATCCACTGCCCCCAGCACATCCAGGGTCATATCGTAGGTCAGTTCTTTGCCCAGATGGAAGGCAATACACTGATCCAACAGGCTCAAGGCATCACGCATGGAGCCGTCTGCCACCTTGGCAATGTAGCGCAGAGCTCTGTCCTCCACCTGTACCTGCTCCGTGTCCATCAGTTCCTTCATGCGATCCGTGATGGTATCAATGGAGATTCGTTTAAAATCATATCTCTGGCAGCGGGACAGGATCGTAATGGGGATCTTGTGCACCTCTGTGGTCGCCAGAATAAAAATAACATAAGATGGCGGCTCTTCCAGCGTTTTTAACAATGCGTTGAAAGCTCCGGGGGAGAGCATATGCACCTCGTCGATGATGTAGACCTTGTATTTTCCCTCCGCAGGGGAATAGGATACCTCGTCGATGATCTCACGGATATTGTCCACACCGTTGTTGGAAGCCGCATCGATCTCGATGACATTCATGCTGGCTCCCGCCGCAATCGCCTTACAAATACGGCATTCCCCACAGGGGCCGTCCTCTGTGGGGTGTTCGCAGTTCACTGTTTTCGCAAAAATCTTGGCCACCGTGGTCTTACCGGTACCTCTTGTTCCGGTAAACAGGTACGCATGGCCGATCCGGTTCGCCCGCAGCTGATTCTTCAATGTCGTCACGATATGATCCTGACCCTTGACATCGGAAAAAGCGTCCGGGCGGAATTTCCGGTATAGTGCTGTATATGACATGTTTTTTCTCTCTTCCTTGTAACTATTCAGAGCCATCAAATATTAGCAGATGCTTGGCGAAAATAGTTACTCATTCATTTTCTGTCTTAATCGCCGAAGCAGATGCCCAGCAGCTTCGCTTCCTGTACGATGGTAGCATCGGGATCCACGGTCTTTAACTTGCCCGCTACATCCTCTAACGGAACCCTTACGATCTCACGGTTCTTGTAACCTACCATGAATCCATACTGATTATCCAGGATCAGCTTGCCTGCCTCGGAGCCCAGACGGCTGGCGAATACTCTGTCATAAGGGCAGGGGCTTCCGCCTCTCTGCATATGGCCGGGTACGGTGACACGTACTTCTCTGCCGGTCTTCTCCTGGATCTGTGCAGCCACTTCGTAAGATACGGAAGGGAACGGATATTTTTCCATCTTTTTCTTGTAGTCTTTTTTGGTCAGGGCAGCATCTTCCCTGGAAATCGCACCCTCAGCCACAGCGATAATGGTAAAACGGCAGCCCTTTTTGTCCCTGTCTTCGATCTTCTCGATCACCTTATCGATATCATAAGGGATCTCTGGAAGCAGGATGATGTCCGCACCGCCTGCCATTCCGGCATTCAGGGTCAGCCACCCTACTTTATGTCCCATAACTTCCACGATAAATACTCTGCCGTGGGAAGCTGCTGTGGTATGGATGCAGTCGATGGCATCCGTAGCAATATCTACTGCGCTCTGGAAACCGAAGGTCATATCAGTACCCCACAGGTCATTGTCGATGGTCTTGGGCAGGGTCACGATATTCAGTCCTTCCTTGCGCAACAGGTTCGCAGTCTTGTGGGTGCCGTTACCACCGAGAATTACAAGGCAGTCCAGCTGCAGCTTGTAATAGTTCTGCTTCATGGCTTCGACTTTGTTCAGCCCGTTGGGATCCGGATCCTGGATCGTCTTGAAGGGGGTACGGGAGGTTCCCAGGATCGTGCCGCCCTTGGTAAGGATGCCGGAGAAATCCTTGTCTGTCAGCATGCGGAAATTACCGTAAATCAGTCCTCTGTAGCCATCGAGGAAGCCATAGATCTCGACCTCTTCCTTACTGTTCGCCAGGGTCTTCACCACACCTCTCATGGCAGCATTTAATGCCTGGCAGTCACCACCGCTCGTCAACATTCCGATTCTCTTCATCGTAGGATCCTCCGTTTTCTATATTTCATTATTTTCTCTTGCGTTTGCTGTAACTATGCAAAACTGTCTTCGTTCTGCCAATACTTATTTCTATTTTAATACATTTATTTTCATCTGAAAATAGTTTGTTGTAATTTCCGGCAGATTTCTCCCCTATGGCAAAACAAACCTCAGAAGCACCGGGCCTCTGAGGTTCGCTTATCATCTTATCATACGTTATTTGAATTTAAACTTTCCTTTGATCATGGTCACGTAGACAGCTGCGCCGCCACCGCCGACCACTACGGCTCCGGCTGCTGCCGCTGCCGCCACGCGGCCTGCGTTCGTTCCCTTACCGGAGGTCTCCGTTATCTGCTCTGTGCCGGATTCCTGAGAGTCGGAAGTCTGGGCGGTCATGGAATCTATCCGCTCCTCCTGCGGTGCTTCTCCACTCGATTCCTGCGTGTCCTGTGCCTCCCCGGAGGGCTTTGCCGCATCTTCCTTACTGTTTTCGTCCGCAGCGGGTGTTGTCGGGGGCACGGGAATTACAGAAGGCTTTACCACACCGGGTGTGGCAGGCGTTGCCGTGGCTGCGGGAGGTGTTGCCGCGCCCGTGGCCTTCTGGTCCGTATTGGACGCCTGACTGCTGTCATCGTCGTCATCATCGTCATCGTCGTTACTGGCAGCAGGCTTCTTCGGTGCGATCTCATAACCGCAGACGGTACAGATCTCCGCCCGTTCTGTGGTGGCCGCGCCACCGGATGAATGCTTTTCCGTATTGCTGGTGATTCCACAGACACCACACTTATGCCAGTGTCCGGTCATATCGGACAGATATCCTTCTGCCCAGCTATGATCCGTCTTCGGAAGAACGATCTCTGTCGCTGTTATGCTCTTGCTTCCGTCCGCGGATGCAAAATACAGTCCGCAGACGTCGCAGGTCCAGTATTCGATGCTGCCCTCTGCCTGACAGGTGGGTTCCACCCGGTCGTGGCGGTTCAGCGGGCCGTGACCGGAGTTCCATGTCTTCGATACGGCGGGGCTTGCGTTATAATCATCAGTTTCCGCATAGCGGATCCGTGCAGTCACCTTCTCGTTGTGACCGACTCCGGCGGATTTGGTCTGCCCCCAGTCCGTTCCATCGAAGCTGAACTCCACGTCAGTGCGATCTGTGGTGATCTGCGCCGCCAGATCATTGCCGCTGACGGTAAAGGTCATGTCAAAGGCATCCGGATCCGGGGTATCCTCGCGGTCTGCTTTTTCGGTACGGGTGATAGTTATGCCAAACTTAATATCTTCATAATTTTTTGACCGTAACTGAACACTTACTATCGCATTCTCGCCAATATCATCCATGGTGTTTTCACCCAGAGTGAATAGCAATTTTCCCTCGGAATATTTGATGTCAGAATCTGCTGCCAAAACGCTCCTGGAATCAGCCCGCATGATAACTTCCATCGTTGTCTCTCCCATATCCTCGGACAGCCCCGGTATCTGCACCGCCTTCTCTCCTTTGGCCGCCCAACTGTATTTGAGATCCAAGTCTCGAATCTTCGGAGCAATTGCTTTACTGATTTCCAATCTTACCTGTGCCTTCAGCGTCTGATAGTATTCCGGATACTCCTTAGGAATAAACGTTGCCGTGTAGGTCTCACTATCGCCAACATAAGGAACCTTGTCTCCGTCGATCTTCCAGCTTCCGTCAATAACATTATTCCCCAGCTTCGCTGTCAATCCGTTCACTGTAAGGCCACTCAGTTTCGTGCCATAGGTTCCGCTGGCAATGCCCTCACCTTCTACGGTAAGTGTCGCCGGATTGATATTCACGGTCAGATTCTTCTTCGTCTGCTCCGGGAAGAAAGAAGAGTTTGTCCCGGTGTAAACGAGGGTGAAAATGGTCTCGCCCACGGTCTGCGCCTTGTAAGTTGCGATGCCGTTCTTGAAATCCGCTGCGCTTACCACCGGGGTATCCCCGATCCGGATCTCAAAGCTGCCCTCCGTATCTTCCGCAGAGACGGGCTGTCCGTCTGTCGCAAAGTTTACCAGTGCCTTTACCTTAAAAGTTATATCCTGTCCATAGATGGGCATAGCGTCATCTGCTCTCTCAAACTGCAGACCGGTGGTGTAATTTACACCAACTGCATTATTTTCCCCAAGCGAAGGATAGTAGGCTATGCCATTCTCTTTGTTGTTGGCTTTCTTTGTCCAGAGTTCGGGACTAAAGCCATTTGTTTTGAGTTTTTCGAAAAAACTGGAAGAGGTCAGTTGCAGGGTAGTGCGCCCCAATTTATATGTATCTTCTACGTTACAAATATCGTTATTGAAATAGCAATTCGTTACACCATAATCTTTAATATTTGTTATTCCAGCAAGATTGCCATCATTCTCGGTAATGTCAATCGTAGCTATACTAATGCAATGATTAATACCCCCTACATTTCCACCCATACCACAGATTCCCGCCGTCGCATTCCTTCCCTGCAAGTCTCCTTCAAAAAAGCACTGAGAAATCTTACCTGATCCGCCATGAGCGCAAATTCCTCCTACTGTAGCCCCTTTTACCGTTCCTATAAAGGAACTGCCATAAATTTCGCCTCCATCCAATACACCGCAGATTCCTCCTGCATCATTATTGCCCAGATCAATCTCTCCATTCACAGCTAGCAGCATAACCTTACTATCTTTTACATAGCCAAACAAGCTACCATAGCCATTTCCTTCCTGTAAATTGATATGGCTTATCGTGTGTCCGTCTCCACTGAATTTTCCTGTGTATGCAGTTCCGGGATTTCCAATGGATGTGAGTTTCACTCCGCTCACATCTATATCGTTCTCCAAGACGTAGTTTCCGCTCCATTTTGTATCATCCCGTCCGATGGCTACGAATTCCTCCGCCGTGGTGATCAGGGTATAGGTATCCCAGTCGTCACCATTCGTTGTAACATAGTTGTAAACCGGTACGGAAGCAGTCTTCGTCTCTCCGATCTTTGCCACCTTTTTCAGATTGATGTAAGTCCCTCTGGCTGTACCAAATCTACTTCCTGTACCTGTAGCCACTGCAGTGCCGGTATCGACACTGCCCTCATTCCAGATTGTAGAATCCAAGCCCTCCGGAAGTGCACCGCAAAGCTGGCTGGTAGTCAGGGGAATCACCTTATCGCTTGCTCCTTCTCCCACACCGGCATTATTCAAATCACTGTTGTAATAGCAGTTGCCGATAAAGTTCATATAATTCGATTCCGTGCTTCCAGCTATGCCACCAACATTTTTGCCATTCCCTGTAATCTTACCACAATTCAGGCAATTACTGATGTCATACCTATTCGCTGATGCACCGGTAATACCACCTACAGAGCTATCCTGTTCAGAAACTGTTACAGTACCTATATTATAACAGTATTGAACTACGCCGTTTCCAACGTTTCCTTCATAACTGGCACTGCCCATGATTCCGCCTGCTGTAGAAATTCCACTTACTGAACTGCTATTGTAGCAGCCGGAAATTTTTCCTATCAGACTTCCGCATACACCGCCTACACACCGACTCGCATAAATCGTGTTTTCGATACTATAGCAGTCAGAAATATTTGCTCCTGCTCCAGCAATTGCGCCCACAAAGCTTTTACCAGAAATATTAGCCCCCTTTACTGTGACACTTTTTATATAGCTGGAAGCAGCGGTAAAGTTGCGGCACTCTCCAAACAGACCCACATAGCTATTTTCCTTTCCTGTAATTGTCATTCCGGTTATTGTATGTCCGTCGCCGTCAAAGCCTCCCCAGAAAAGGTTGCCCTCTGTACCTATCGGCGTCCACTCCTTAACGCTAAGGTCAAGGTCAGAAACCAGCCGAAAATGCTTCCATCGATAATCCGTGCCATTATTCACCTGCTGCGCCAGATACGCAAGCTGCTCTGCATTTTCAATCAGCCAGGGATCTTCTTCTGTGCCACTACCTTTGGTAAAAGCTACCGCTGTGCCATCCCAGGTATCTACTGTTTCCCCCTCCGCTCTCGCACTCACCGGCACAGTGATCCACACCAGTGCCGCCAGGGCCAGCAGGGCCAGTCTCATCTTCATGCTCCATGCTTTTGTACTTTTCTTCATAACCCTCATGCCTTTCTATATCCTGCAAAATTTCAAATATTTCCCAACCCTTTGCAGATGTAAAATCCCAATCTTGTTTTTATACTTTCCGTATCATTTATTATACCGAAAAAGCAAAGGCATCGTCAATATTTTCCATACGATTCGTCTCATATTTTTATAAAATTTTGTCAAACAAGTGCGCCCACCGCAAAATCGAGCAGGCTGGCTCATCGTAAACACAAAAAAGGAGCCACCGGATCTCTCCGGTCACTCCTCGTTGCCTTCTCTGAAAAATATATCCAGTTTTCCCAGACATTTGATCAATGTCTTCATTTCTTCCTCGTCCAGATCCCGTATGATGGTGTGGATCATTTTCCTGTGGAAATCTCTGTGATGGAAAAAAGCTTTTCTCCCCTTCTCTGTCAGGGTCACCAGCACTACACGTTTATCTCTGGTGCTGCGGTTGCGGGTGAGATATCCTTTTCTCTCCAGACTGTTCATATTCGTGGTCAGGGTTCCCACGGTGACATGCAGTTCCCCGGCGATCCTGGACATGCTCTTGGGTTCCTCGATGCCGATAGCCTCCAGAATGTGTATGTCATTATTTGTAATATCCTTGAATTCTTCTGTTATGACCGCCTTTGCCTCTGCATCCATCACGTTATGGAACAGGTTCACCAACAGTTCATTCAGTACCCGGTTGTTGCTCTTCTCCATAGTTTTCCCAATAAATGTCTCTCTGGTATACCGGCAATACTCCCGGGCCGCAGGCTTCCTGTCTACCGGACCGCGTCCATGCCGTTGTCGTGTCCTTAGTCGTTATCAGTATACCGTCTACCAGGTCATCACGCAAGCCCCAATCGTAAGTCCGGCGCCGAATCCCGCCAAAACGATGCGGTCGCCGCAGTGCAGCTTTCCCTGTCTGTGCAGTTCATCCAGCAGCACCGGGATGGAAGCGGATGACATATTTCCGACCCTTTCCAGATTGGTGGGGAATTTGTCTCTGTCTGCATGCAGTCTTTTCGCCACTGCATCAATAATACGTGCGTTGGCCTGATGCAATACGAACATATCAATATCCGGCACAGCAAGTCCGGCATCTGACAGTGCTTCCTCGATGCACTGCGGCACCCGTCTGGTGGCAAACCGGTACACTTCCTGTCCATCCATCTGAATATAATGTTCTCTGTCATCCGTCTGCTGTTTTTGATCCGTTTTTGCCGCCGAAGCCCTTGCATATGGGGTTGTCAGTTCTCTTGCTCCGCATTGCAGGACTCCGCCACCGGTGCCGTCGGAGTGCAGTGCCCGGCCCAGAATGCCTGCTGCCGGTATCCGTTTCTCCTCCGCCGTCTCCTGCATCCCTTTCTCTGTCTCCGGCAAAGCGTTACTGTATTCCACCACCCGAGACTCCGTCCTGCATCGCTCCACAACTACCGCCCCGGCGCCGTCTCCGAACAGAATACAGCTGCCCCGGTCCTTCCAGTCCACCAGCTTGGACAGTACCTCACTGCCGATGATCAGGGCATTTTTCGCAAGTCCCGTCCGCAGATAGGCATCCGCAGTATTCAGGGCAAATAAAAATCCGGAGCAGGCCGCATTCACATCAAAAGCCAAAGCATTCACCGCACCGACAGCTGCCTGTACCTGGCAGGCACAGCAGGGCAGATACTGCTCCGGAGAACAGGTTGCCACCAGGATCAGGTCGATCTCTTCCGCTCTTTTTCCTGCCTGTTCCAGCGCTTTTCGGGCAGCTTCTGACGCAAGTGTCACAACCGTTTCGCCAACTGACACATGTCGTTCCGCAATACCGGTTCTCTCCCGGATCCATTCATCCGAGGTTTCCACCAGCTGTTCCAATTCTTTATTTGTAACGATCCTTCCCGGAAGTGCACTTCCGGTTCCGGTGATTCTTATGGTCCTCACGCCATTTCCTCCATGATATCCAATGTTCTTTCTATTTTCTGCGCCCGCCAGGCATTGCTGCCACAGAACAACAGTCCGTTATCCACATCTCCCGTCGCCGCATTGATCAACGCTCTGGTGATGCAATACGGTGCTGTCTTCGGGTCGCAGGTCTTAATGCAATGTCTGCATCCGGTCATAAACCGTTCCCCGGCCGCCACCTTTTCCAGAAAAGCATTCTGTATAGCTCTGCCCGGCATTCCCACCGGGCTTTTCACAATGACAATGTCTTCTTTCTGCGCCCGGAGATACTCCTGCTTGTACGCCTCCGCCGCATCACATTCCTCTGTGGTCACGAAACGGGTTCCCATCTGTACCCCTGCAGCCCCCAGGGACAGGCAATGCTCCAGATCCCTCCGGTCATAAATACCGCCTGCAGCGATCAGTGGAATTTCCAGTTCTGCTGCCTGCCGGATCATTGCCGTAAGTTCTCTCTCATAGTTCTCCGGTGTGTAAGCATCCAGTTCTTCCCGCTTAAATCCCAGATGTCCTCCTGCCAACGGTCCCTCTGCCACGAGAAAGTCCGGCTTTCTGTCGTATTTTTTCATCCAGTATTTCGTGACGACCGACAGGGCACGGGTGCTCGACACGATCGGAGCCAGCATCGTCCGGTGGCTGCGCCCGGGCATTCCGTTTTCCGTCTCTGCCACGACTCCGGGCAGATCCAGCGGCAGTCCCGCACCGGAGATAATGCAGTCGGTACCTGCCAGCACTGCTGCCCTGACATAATCCTCGTAACGCTGCGTTGCCACCATGATGTTGACACCGACGATACCGCCTCTTGCGGTCTGTCTTGCTTTTTCTATTTCTTTTCCGATAGTACGCAGATTACAGGCGATGGGATCTCTGTCAAAATCCGGCTCCCGGAAACCGATCTGGGCAGTAGAAATGATGCCGATCCCACCGGCAGCTGCCACTGCTCCGGCCAGCCCGGACAGACTGATTCCCACACCCATGCCTCCCTGGATCACGGGAATATCTGCATGTAATTCCCCCAGGATCATTTTTCCGTGCTTCATCCCACATCACCTCTCGTTACCGCTTTAATACTTGCGGAACCTTTCATAACGTTCCTCTGCGATTTGTTCACCGGTCATGCCGGTATATTTTTGCAGAAATTCCTTGATATGTTCCTTGAGATACCCGCCTATGGCTTCCACGGTACTTTGGTCTGCCCCACCGTATTCCGGTACGATCCGCTCGATCACACCGAGGCGTTTCAGATCCTCGGATGTAATATTCATGACCTCACTGGCTTCTCTGGCACGGTCAGCATCCTTCCATAATATAGAAGCAAAGCCTTCGGGAGACAGGATCGAGTATGTGGCATTTTCCATCATCCATACCTCATTGCCTACCGCTGTAGCCAGTGCCCCGCCGCTGCCTCCTTCTCCGATAAGGATGCACAATACCGGTACTTTTAAGGCTGACATCTCCAGCAGATTCCGGGCAATGGCCTCGCCCTGGCCTCTCTCCTCCGCCTCCACGCCGCAGAAAGCTCCCGGCGTATTTACAAAGCTGATAATGGGTCTGTTGAATTTCTCCGCCTGCTTCATCAGACGCAGTGCCTTACGATACCCCTCCGGCATGGGCATACCGTAATTGCGTCTGGCACACTCCGCAAAATCCTTGCCCTTCACATCTGCCAGCACTGTCACCGGCTGCCCGTCCAGGAATGCCACTGCACCTACCAGTGCTTTATCATCCCCATAATAACGGTCTCCGTGAGCCTCCACCACATAATCAAAAATGTAGGGAATATAATCGGTCGCTGCCGGTCTGTCCACTCTCCGGACAGTCTTGACCTTTTCCCATGCCGTTCTGGGGAGTGTCAGGAATGAACGCTCCTTCACGATCTCCGTAGGTTCAAAATGGAAGTCAAAATTTTTCTTAAAATCCGCATAATTCCCCTCACTGCACCGATGCGTCGTGATCAGGAAATATAAGGTCTTCTTCAGATTCTCCCGGCGGACGATACCGTCCACAAAACCATGCTCCTGCAAAAATTCCGCTGTCTGGAAGCCATCAGGGAGGCGCTGTCCCAGAGTCTGCTTAATAACTCTCGGTCCTGCGAAGCCGATCAAGGCTCCCGGTTCCGCCATGATCACATCTCCCAGCATGGCAAAACTGGCCGTCACACCACCTGTGGTGGGATCTGTCAAAATAGTCGCATAGAGAAGTCCTGCTTCTCCATGTCGTTTGATCGCTGCGGAGGTTTTTGCCATCTGCATCAGTGACACGATTCCCTCCTGCATTCTCGCACCGCCGGAACAGCAGAACAAAAATACAGGCAGCCGCAATTCTGTCGCCTTTTCAATCGCCTGGGTGACTTTCTCGCCGACCACATGCCCCATACTGCCCATCATAAATTTGGATTCGCAGATGCCGATCACAGCCTTTTCCCCGTAGATCTCGCATTCACCTACGGTCACAGCTTCTTTTACGCCGGATTTTTCCCTGGCCTCCGACAGCTTTTCTTCATAGCCCTCATATTTCAATGGATTGCTCTCTTCTATCTCCTCGAACCAGGGCCGAAAGCTTTTCCGGTCTGCCACCATGCGGATCCGGTTGTGGGTCTTCACCCGGAAATAATAACCACACTCATAGCAGACATATTTATTTTTCGCTGCCCGGTCTCTGTTTATCATTTTCTTACATTTCGGGCATTTGATCTCTGTTTCTGTATCTACACTTCCCATACCTGCACCTCTTATTCTGCGTCACTTTTATCTCTCTGTCCCACCCATAAGAAATCACTTCCGCAGACTATTTTTATTTCAACGCAAAGGTAAGTTCTGCCTTCGCTGCCAGTTTTCCGTTTACCGTGGCGATCGCTTCCCCGACACCCACCGGTCCCTTACTGCGGATAATGGTGGTCTCCAGCTCCAAGGTGTCTCCGGGGCGCACCATCTGTTTGAATTTTGCCTTGTCGATTCCTGCAAAATAAGCGGTCTTACCACGATGCTCCGGCAAAGACAGAATTGCTACAGCCCCTGTCTGTGCCAGTGCTTCCATGATCAACACGCCCGGCATCACCGGGTTCCCCGGAAAATGCCCGGCAAAATACGGTTCGTTAAAGGTCACATTTTTTCGTCCCACTGCCCGCACACCGGGCTCCAGCTCCTCGATAGTATCGATCAGCAGAAATGGATGTCTGTGGGGCAGAATCTCCATGATTTCCTGTGTATTATAAACTGACATTGTTCCTCCGTTCCGCGAATGCTGTCGTATCAACTACTTCCTCGCATTGTGCAATCGTCCTCGTTGATGCTCTGCCTTCTATCCTGTGTCTTGAACATCTGCTGCGGTTATTCTGTGTACTTCTTCAACAACAGACTCGCATTATGTCCGCCGAAGCCCAACGAATTGGTCAATGCATAGGGCACCTCTTCTTTGTAGCTGTCCCGGCAGTAATTCAGATCAAGTTCCTCCTCCGTCTCACGCAGTCCCACGGTGCGGTGGATATAGCCTTCCTGAATTTCTTTTACGCAGGTGACAAACTCCACTGCACCTGCTGCTCCTAAAAGATGTCCCACCATGGATTTGGTGGAATTGATCTTCAGGTCATATGCATGTTCTCCAAATGCCAGCTTGATCGCTCTGGTCTCGAACAGGTCATTATGATGGGTGCTGGTTCCGTGGGCATTGATATAAGTAAGCTCCTCCGGTGCCACCCCGCCGTCTTTTAAGGCATTCAGCATGGCGGTGGCTGCTCCGCTGCCATCCTCCGCAGGGGATGTAATATGATAAGCATCCGAAGAACAGCCGTAGCCGGTCAGTTCCGCATAGATCTTCGCCCCGCGCCTCTTTGCATGCTCCAGCTCTTCCAGTACCACGATAGCGGAACCCTCTCCCATGACGAAGCCGTTTCTCTCCTTGTCAAAAGGAATGGATGCCCGTTCCGGATCCTCACTAAATGACAGCGCTGTCAGTGCTGAAAATCCGGCAATTCCGATGGGGGTAATGGAGCTTTCCGTTCCTCCCGCTATCATTACATCCGCATCACCGTACTGGATCGTACGGTATGCTTCTCCGATGGAATGTGTACCGGTTGCGCAGGCAGTAACCACATTCAGGCTCTTGCCCTTCAGCCCATAGGCAATGCTGACATTGCCTGCTGCCATATTAGAGATCATCAGAGGCACCAGCATGGGGCCTACCCTGCCGGGGCCTTTTTCCTTCAGGCGGTCATATTCCCGCTCCATGGCCTGTAAACTTCCGATACCGCTTCCCACACTGCAGCCCACCATATAAGGATCTTCCTGTTCCATGTCGAGACCAGCATCCGAGATGGCCTGTCCAGCAGCCGCCACAGCAAACTGGCAGAACTGCTCCATTCTGCGGGCGGATTTTTTGTCCATATATTGTGCGGGATCAAAATCCTTCACTTCCGCCGCCAGCTTACAACGGTAATCCGCAGTATCAAAATAAGTGATAGGACCGAATCCGGTCTTGCCCTCTTTGATACCATTCCAGAATTCCTCTACGCTGTTTCCAATCGGAGTGATAGCTCCCATGCCTGTTACTACAACTCTTCTATTTTTACCCATACAGATATACTCCCTCGCATCCTGACTTATTTTCTATCCTGCTGTACTGTTAGCGGACATATTTTCTATTCTACTTTACTGTTGCCGGAGGTATTTTTTACATTGCCATACCGCCGTCCACGCACAGCACCTGGCCGGTAATATAGTCCGAGGCATCTCCTGCCAGGAACAGAACCGCCTGTGCGACATCCTCCGGTCTTCCCATTTTCTTAAGCGGGATCTGTCCAACCGCATTATCCTGTACCGCCTCCGGAAGCTTATCTGTCATATCTGTCCGGATAAATCCGGGTGCCACGGCATTCACACAGATATTCCGGGATGCCAGTTCTCTCGCTACACTTTTCGTCAGACCGATCAGTCCCGCCTTGGAGGCGGAATAATTAGCCTGCCCTGCATTCCCGACGATGCCACTGACAGAAGAGATATTGATGATTTTCCCATATCTCTGCTTCATAAAGGTCTTCGTCAGATGCCGGATCATGTGAAATGCGCCTTTCAGGTTCGTATCCAAGACTGCATTGAATTCTTCTTCCGTCATCCGCACGATCAGATTGTCCCGTGTGATCCCGGCGTTATTGACAAGGATGTCAACTCTGCCGCATTTCTCTGTTACTGCCTTTACAAAGGCTTCACTCTCTGCAAAATCTGCAACATTGCATTTCACAGCCTCCGCCATGCCGCCTTGGCTTCCGGGGCCTTACGGGCAGTCTGGGCTGCATCCAGACGCGCGCCAGAAAGCAGCTGTTCTGCCTGCCTGGCAAAGTAGGCATCCGCGCGGGCCGCCTTTTCACAGAAGCGGGCCAGATTTTCCTCTGCCGCATCGTTGACGCTGCGCAGGGCCGGAACGGCCCCATGGCGCAGGCGGTTGCGGGCGTAGGCATCGGACTCGTTCGTCTCGTCCGTCACCCAGCCCTGCCCGAAGGCGGCGCAGAGCGCTTCGGTTTCGCCCCGGGTCAGGCCCAACAGCGGGCGGCAGTAGCCGGGCCGCCTGGGCCGGATGCCCCCTGCCCCATGCAGCCCGGTGCCCCGGGCCAGCCGCAGCAGCAGCGTTTCCGCCTGATCATTTGCAGTATGGGCCGTGGCGATGGCATCTATCCCCTGCCCTTGCAGCTGCACAAAGGCCGTGTAGCGCAGACGGCGCGCCCAGTCCTCCCCGGCGTGCGCCGGGGGCAGTGCCAGCTCTGCGGCATGGAACACCCGCAGCGGCACACCCAAGCGGGCGCATTCAGCCCGCACAAAGGCTTCGTCCCGGTCGGCGCTCTGCCCGCGCAGACCGTGGTTCACATGGCAGGCAGAGAGCGTATAGCCGAACCTTGGCTGCAGCTGCCGCAGCAAAAGCAGCAGCGCCAAAAAAGAATAGAGAAAAAAGCGGTTGAACAGGGCATAAAACATTACCAGCAGCGACAGCAGGTAAAACTGAAAGCGCCATTGGTTCAGAAACTGGCCGAAGGCGTTGCCGGCAAAGGCCGCCGCCGAAAAAAACGCCAGCAGGACAAGCAGGCTTTTCAATATAAAATCCGTACGGAGGTGTTTTTTTCGCTGTGCAAGATAACCCATTGTTTCCGACTTTTCTTTTTTGTTGTTTTTAAAGCTTGTTTGCATATAATATGTTTTTGAGCAAATGCAGTTTATACCGAAAATAATCTTTTGTAAATGGTGCCTTGAAAAAAACAATGACAGACGAGATCTTTGACTTTTCCGCAATATTCAACCGCATCGCCGCCGCTTTTCAGGCCGGAGAGGACGGCGTCGGCGCCTATCTGGCGGAACTCGGCAGCGTCAAAACAACCGCCCTCATCCTCTTTCTGATGACTCTGGTGCTGGCAATGTGCCTGATCCTCGTCTGGTACGTCAAGTCGGTCGTCGCCTCCATCCAGCGCGAACGCATGCTTGAGCGCGAATACCGGGCAAAAATCGATAATCGTCTGGACAAGAAGCTGGCGCCGGGAGAAGAAACCGGCGGCGAAAACGTCCGGACAATCGACAAAAGCGAGCTGGAAACGCCCGGCAATCGCCGTTCCAAACCGGGCAAAAACGCCCTGCCGCTTGATTTCGACTGGAAAAAAAGCGCCGTTAAAACCGGCAAGGAGGCCAAAATTCCCGCGCCGGACGTTTTTCAATACCAGTTCAAACCGCAAAAACTGGTTACCCTGACCGCGCTCATCATGGACATGCTGGAAAGAAGCGTCGACGAACCGAAAATCGCCCAGACGATCATGTACAAGAACCAGCATCTGAACAGTGAAGACGACATCATCCAGACCATTACCGCAATCAAATTTTTCATTTATCTCTGCGTCAACGGACGTTTTCAAAACCTCAACCCGCACAAAACGCTGCCGCAGGAAGACGCGGCGCTGTTTCACTTGGCCAACGGCGACAGTTCACTGGCATTGGTGCTGATGGAAGAGCTGATCGACCGCAAAATCGCCAAGATCAGGCTGATGGGAGAAGGACGGGAACGGGACAAAGCCTGGTGCGAGGCTTCCAACTGCGCCACCATATTCGGTTCGCTCGCCGCGCTCAGCCACAACCGGCTGGCGGCGGCCGCCTTTGAACTGGCGATTGAGATGAACCCCCGCAACGTCACTGCCTGGGGAAGGCTCGGCGACATGTATTTCCGTGAAGACATGCAGGAAAAGGCGGTATGGGCTTTCAGCAACGTCTTGAACATCGCCGACGAAGGCATTTATACCCAGCAGATTGCCAACGCCAACAAAATGATGGCTTCCTATTACGGCGAAATCGGCAGCCGCGACATTGCCGCCGCAATGCTCAAAAGCGCCAACTCCTTTTATGATTCGATCGGCGTCAACCGGCCGCTGACCGAACAGGAAGTAAAAATCGTCGACCTGATCGAAACCAAGCAGTTTGAAAACGTTGAGAAAATCATCGACAATCTGTTTACCAGCAAAAACTTCCGCCAGAACGGCTATTTATAGTCCTTTTTGCCCGCCGTTCCTTTCGTCGCCTTTTGGGGCGTTTTTTTACCGTTCGCGCTTATGCCCGTCCGGCAAAAAGCCCGTCCGAAACCGTACCCGCTTTTTACGTCTGCCTTAAGACAAAGCTCAACCGACACGAACATATTTTTTCAGAGCTTTTTATGAACCGTCGGATCAGGAGTTTTTTATCACGACAGAAAGCAATGCAATTTGCAAACATTATTAAAACGGCCGTTATTATCAGCTTATCGGTACCGACAAACATTCTGAAAGCTTAGAAAATATGCCCAATGCGCTTCTGCAGATTTTCCCGAAGGGCAAATTCGATGCAGACCGGGCAAAATGCGGAAAGAAAAATGCGGAAAGAAATAAAAGGCGGGGATCTTCGATTTGAAAAAACGAAATCGAAAACAATATTCAAATAAACTTCCACCGGCTAACACCGGTGGTATTAAGCATTCCGAACCTCAAACGCCCGGCCCGAAGCTACGCAAGCCTTACGGCTGGGCTGGTATGTCTGCCATCTACCTGCTTACGCGGACGTTCGAATCATAAAAATACATTCGTATCGGTTGAACCAAAAGGTTAAATAAAAAACGGTATTCCAAAAGGTACGTTTATATCAGTTGAAGCTAAGGCAAAAAACACCTCAGCGTTCGCGATCCTGATACATTTTGATTTGCGCTTCCAGCGCCTTTTGGTATTCCTTTTCCGAAAGCCGCGTCTTGTCGATTTGCTTTTGCGGACGGCGGTCGTTGTAGGTGCGGCCGCTCTTTTCCATGATCATTTCCTTGACCTCTTTGTCTTTTTTCTTATCCGCTCCGGAGTTCGGCTGCGGTTTTTCTTGCGCCTTTTCCTCAACGATTTCCCTGGCGTTTTCCTTAACGATCTCCTCGTTGCGGGCAGCCGCCTCGCGCGTTTCTCTCACCGCCTCGGCCGGTCGTTCCTTCATTTTTTCTTCCGCCGCCGGATTTTCCTTTTCCGGCTCTTCTTTCCGCGGCTCGGTTTTGTTGATTTCGTCTTCGTTTACCTTGTCACCGGTTTCTTTCGCCGGTTCGGTTTTTTCCTCGCGGACGGCGGCAATTTCAGGCTCCGGCCGTTCGACCGCCGCCTTTTCGTCGGCCTTGACGGAAGAAAGCTCGGTTTTGACGATTTCCTCATTCTTTGCGTTTTCGGGCGCCGGCTTGGCTTCTTCCGGCTTGATTTCCGCTTTTTGCTCCGCTTCCCGCTTCTTTTCCGCCGCCAGTTTTGTTTCCGCCCCGGCTTCCGCCTCATTTAACCGGCGGGCGGCCTTTTTGCTTTCCTCGTCACGGCTTTGGGCTATTTCCTTGGCGGCGGTACGGGCTCTGCGTTCTTCTTTCCGCGGATTTTTCGTTTCCGTCCGCGATTTTTTGGCTGCCTTTTGCTTGACCGCTTCGGCCACCACTTCGTCGACGGAAACTTTTCCCGCCTTCAGGCGTTCTTCGTTCAAAACCCTGGCGTCCGCCCGGGTTTTGA
>OHLJ01000530.1_pt1 | contig 23049 bp, 20 predicted proteins | sample 1568991 | NCBI WGS metagenome assembly OHLJ01 (sample SAMEA3879601, study PRJEB24766) | human gut metagenome | biome: human-associated habitat; feature: feces | place: USA | collected 1985/1987
ATTTTGCATTTCACACTGCCCAATTTCTCGCCAGTTTCATAGCAGCGGCGCGCTTCCTTTCCGTCCTGTGCAACGACGACGCCGTTTTCATAAAAACGCCCCAACGCCCACCAGGCGCTGTCGTCATTCCCATCGGCAGCTTTGCGGTAATGGGTATACGCCTCAGACAGCTTCCCTGCCTGCTCCAAATGCCATCCCATGTTGTAATCCGCCATGGCTTCGCCCAGCTCCGCCGCGCGGCGATACCATTCCATGGCCGTTTCCAAATCCCGCGGCACGCCCCGTCCCATCGCATAACATTCGCCCAGGCTATTCATGGCAGCCGGGTGGTTCTGCTCTGCTGCTCGTTCGTACCAGCAAATTGCCTTTTTCATATCCTGTTCCACGCCTTCGCCGTGGTCGTACTGCCAGCCGAGCTCATACATGTCATCAGCATTTCCGCCCTCGGCGGCAGCAGTATACCAACGGATCGCTTCCGTCATATTTTGTTCCACGCCTTCGCCGTGCTCGTAGCAGCATGCCAGATTATGCATGGATTGCAAATTGCCACACTGTGCGCCCTGCTCATACCATTTTATGGCTTCCTGCCAATTCTGCTCCACGCCATATCCCATTTGATAGCACAAGCCCAGATTGCACATGCTAACCGGATCGCCGCACTCCGCACCTCTGCGATACCAGGAAAAGGCCTGCTCCCAACTCTGCTCCACGCCGCAGCCCTTTTCATAGCAGTATCCCAGATCCGTCATTGCCACGCCCACGCCACTCTCTGCCGCCTCGCGGAACCAATGCACAGCACGCTCCCAGTTTTGCTCCACGCCGTCGCCGTATTCATAGCATACGCCCAGCCGGTGCATACCTTCACCGTAACGCTGATACGCCGCCGCGCGCACCCAGTACACGGCCTCGGCAGCGTCGGCTTCCACGCCGATCCCGTCGTGGAAGGCGCGGGCGAGCAGCATCTGTCCGCGGGGCGAACCGTATTCCGCCGCCTTGCAGTATAACTCGGCAGCCTGTTTCGCGTCCGGAGCCGTGCCAATGCCGTATTGATAGCACACGCCCAAGCAGCACACCGCATTCAGGCTCCCCATTTCCACCGCCTGCTGATAAAGCCAAAAAGCCTGAACCGGATCCGCCTCCACGCCGTTTCCCTGCTCCATGCAGATGCCCAGATTGCATACGCCCCATGCGCTGCCGAGATATGCAGCTTTCCGAAAACAATCCACCATGCGCTTTTTATCCGATGCCTCTGCATCCCAAAGGGTGTTGCCTAAAGCCGTCCAATCATCTCCGGTCATATCTGCCTCGTTGGCGCGCAGCAATTTCCGGCCGCACTGCGGACAGCGCTCCGGCAGCTTTTCGCCTTCATCCCAATAATTACAGGTGTGATCCTCGCAGTGATAAATCATCGTTTCCAACTCCTTCCGCCTGCTGAAAAAAAGCAGCGCGTTACACTATTTTCCATAGTATAACACGCTGCTTCCAAAAAGGAAAGACCGATCGGTCAGTCCTCGTTGCCGAAGAACTTAGTATCAGAAGAACCGCAGCTTCCAATATCTATAACTGCGGAGCGGGTATTAAGCTGACTGCAGATATCCTTGGTCATGAGTCGCTGGATTCCACCACGCATTATGTGCGTGTAGATTTTACCGCACTGAGAGAGATTTGCCACGAATGGTCCGGAAAATGCAGGTCATTAAGCCGTTCTCAAAGTATGTTTCAGCACTTGATTCTGAGGCACAATGTATTCAAGGCAAATTCTACCGCAATGCACACGACAGACCGGAACCCTACATTTATTCAGAGAATGAAGTGCTGATGCTTATGAACGAATGTGATCGTTTATATTCACCTGACGGGATCCGTGCTCGTACCATAAAATGTATCATCGGACTTCTGTGGGCAACAGGAATGCGTCCTTCCGAACCAGTGAATCTGATACGAAAGGATGTGGATTTAGCGCATGCGTGTATTACGGTTCGTGAAACCAAGTTTGCGAAGGAACGTATTATCCCGGTTTCAACATCAGTGATTCAGGCACTTGAGGAATATATGGCAATACCGCACAACTGCTACGATACGCATTACCGGGCGGCCACTTTGGCGCGGACAGAGGACTTTGTGTGTTCTGCTTTCTTTGCGGCATACTGACCGCTTTTGCTCAGCTTTTTCACTTGGGATGGACGGCGGTTGATTCTGTATTTGATCTTGCGACCAGCCTTGTTGCGGATGATCGCATCGCCGCGCTTTTCTGCTCCGAGGTAGCCGCTGTCGCCATATACTTCATCTTCATCTCCGGTCAGCAGCCTGGATGTTTCTGTGGCATCATGGACATTCGCTGCTGTTGCCTCCACGGTATGAACCAGTCCGCTGTCCCTGTCAACGCCGATATGTGCCTTATAGCCAAAGTGCCAGGTATTGCCTTTCTTCACCTGATGTGCATCCGGGTCCCGCTTCTTTTCCTTGTAATAGATTCGATATTAGAACTATATATACATTTCTATTTTCCCACAATCTCATCTGTATTAATGAACTGGAATGGTGTCGTCTGATACACGTAATAGTTCAGCCAGTTTGAATAGAGAATGTTTCCATGTGATCTCCACTGCAGTCTCGGTTTCTGTGTGTCATCATCATTCGGATAATAATTGACAGGCATTTTGATGTCCAGACCTTTATCCTTATCACGTTTGTACTCCTTGTCGAGGGTAACCCGGTCATATTCCGGATGTCCCATCACAAAAATTTTACGTCCCTCATCTGCAATGGCAAGGAACACGCCGGCTTCCTCTGATTCTGCTAAAATCGTCAGTTCCTTCACGGCACGGATATCCTCTGCACGCACTTCAGTATGTCTCGAATGCGGTGCCATAAAATAGTCATCAAAGCCTCGGACAAGCGGTACTTTACGGTTCATCACATGATGCTCATACACACCGAATTTTTTCTCCGGAAGCAGATATTTCTTCAAACCGTAATGATAATAGAGCCCTGCCTGCGCGCCCCAGCAGAGATGTAAGGTAGAGGTGGCATGTGTCTTGCTCCACTCAAAGATCTCACACATTTCATTCCAGTAATCCACCTTCATATTCCATCTGTTCTACCGGCGCTCCGGTAATGATCAGACCATCAAAATAACGATTTTTAATGTCTGCAAAAGTCTCATAAAACTTATTCAGATGACTCATTGATGTGTTTTTTGACTCATGGGAAGACACTGCTACAAACGTCACATCTACCTGTAACGGTGTGTTTGAAAGCGAGCGTAAAAGCTGAAGCTCCGTATCTTCCTTTAACGGCATCAGGTTTAAAATTGCAATGTTGATTGCTCTGATATCCTGATGTGTCGCACGATTTTCGTCCATAACAAATATATTTTCCTTTTCCAATATTTCCTTTGCCGGCAAATCACTCTGTGTCTTAATTGGCATATCTTCTTACAAACCCTTCCTCGCGATCAGAATCGCTCTCCTATTTTCGACAGTATATCCTGCTATATCTTCCAGTACAGTAAAAACTAAATTCCAAGCATTTCTTTCAACTGTTCTTCTGAAATAACAGGAATTCCAAGTTCCTGTGCTTTGGTCAGCTTGCTTCCTGCATTTTCTCCCGCAAGCACGTAATCTGTTTTTTTTGAGACGGAACCGGAAGCCTTTCCACCATATTTTTCGATCAGCTCAGACGCTTCTTTTCGTCCTAATGTCGGCAGTGTTCCTGTTACTACAACTGTCTTTCCTGTCAGAACAGATTCCACCGTTTCTGTCTCTTCCGCCTGCATATTCACTCCATACTCTTTCAAGCGGTCTAAAATTTCAATATTTTTTTCATCTGTAAAGAAATTCCGGATACAAAGCGCACTCACTTCTCCGATATCGTTGACCTCTGTGAGCTGTTCAACGGAAGCTTCCTTTAAATGATCCATATCTTTAAAATACTTCATGATCGCTTTTGCGGCTGCCTTTCCCACGTTTGGAATTCCAAGTCCGGTGAGAAGCTTATAGGCATCGTTCTCTTTTGACTTTTCAATCGCATCCAAAAGCTTATCCGTATTTTTTTCTTTTCCGATAATTCCCTGATCGATCAATTCATCGCGATGTGTCTTTAGTACAAAAACATCAGCGACATTATTAATATACCCCAAACGGACAAGTTCTTCAATATAAACCGTACCAAAACCTTTGATGTCCATTGCGTCACGCCCTACAAAGTTGATAATATGGCGTTCTAACTGTGCCGGACAGTTTGGTGATGTACACCTAATATCCGCAGTGTCTTTCTCCCTCTCTGTCTTTGCACCGCAAACAGGGCAGACATCCGGGATCACAAACCGTTTCCAGTCAGAAGGTCTTTTCTCTTTCTTCACTTCCTTGATCTTCGGAATGATCTCCCCCGACTTATAAACTACAATTGTATCCCCAATTCCGATATCCAGATCATCAATAAAATCCTGATTGTGCAAAGTTGCCCTCGAAACAGAAGTTCCGCAGAGGCGCACCGGCTCAAACACAGCTGTCGGTGTGATTCTTCCGGTTCTTCCTACCGAAAGTTCAATATTTAATAGTCTGGACTCTTTCTCCTCCGGCGGATATTTGTATGCGATTGCCCAGCGCGGTACTTTGGATGTTTCTCCCAACTGCTCACGGTCAGAAAAACGATTGATCTTCACCACAGCGCCGTCAATATCATATGCCAGATTTCCGCGGTTTTCACCAATTGCCGTGATCGCATCCCACACTTCCTCCGCGGTCGTGCAGACTTTATAATCGTCGATGACATGGATCCCCTGTTTTTTCAAAAATTCATATCCTTCGGTATGAGTTGCAAACTCCATGCCACGCACCTGCTGGATATTGAAAATAAACATGGAAAGATCCCGCTCTTTCGTCACCTTGCTGTCTAACTGGCGGAGTGTTCCCGCTGCACAGTTTCTTGGATTGGCAAACACTTTTTTTCCAAGAAGCTCCTGTGTCTCATTTACCTTTTCAAATGCAGCGTTTTTCATGTATACTTCGCCGCGGATCTCCAGATACTCCGGTTTGTCCTTTAACTTTTGTTTTACGTCTTTGATCACTTTCGCATTCGCAGTGACATCCTCACCGAAATTAATTCCATCCCCTCTGGTTTCCGCCAGTATTAATTCTCCGTTCTCATAACGCAGTGACATGGAAAGTCCGTCAATTTTATACTCCACAACAAATTCCGGATGATCTAACTGTTTCTGCATTTCCTCCACGAAGTTAAATACTTCCTCTTTGGAAAAAACATCCTGAAGACTTAACATTGGAACATTGTGGCGCACAAGCACACCCGCTTCTCTTTTTGCTGTTCCACCAACACGCTGTGTCGGAGAATCCGGCGTGACAAGCTCCGGGTGCTCTTTTTCCAGGTTCTTCAGTTCCTGCATCATCATGTCGTATTCATAATCTGAAATCTCAGGACTGTCCTGATTATAATAGCGGTCAATATGATATTCGAGTGTTTTCTTTAACTCGGCAATTCTCTCTTCTGCTGACATTTTTTTCATCCATTTCTACTTTTTTGATTTTTCTTTCATGCGCTCACTTTTGGGATATTTCTTCGGGATGACCGTCTCATTGGAGGAATCTTTAATTAATGATAAAAGCTGTCTGTACTCCTCCGTTGTAACATCCCGGTAGGTTCCAACCGGCAGGTCTCCAAGTTCAATATTCATGATTCTTGTACGAACAAGTTTCTCCACACGATAACCGAAATATTCACACATCCGTCTGATCTGGCGGTTTAGTCCCTGTGTCAAAATAATCTTAAACTGTTTCTTTCCAATCTGTTTTACATGACATTTTCTGGTCATTGTATTCAGTTCAGCAAGCGGCACTCCGTTTGCCAGACCATGGATAAAACTCTCGGTGACTGGTCTGTTGACTGTAACAATGTACTCTTTTTCATGCATATTCCCGGAGCGCATCATTTTATTGACAATATCACCGTTGTTCGTCAGTAACAACAGCCCTTCTGAATCTTTATCCAGACGTCCGACCGGATAGATGCGCTTCGGGTAATTAATATAATCGATCACATTATTTTTTTCGCGCTTTTCTGCGGTACAGACAATGCCAACCGGTTTGTGAAACGCAATTAAGATCATTTCCTCTTCTTTTAAAACTTTCTTTCCCTGAAACAAAACCGACTGTCCTGGCAATACTCTTGCGCCTGTTTTCGCAACTTTTCCATCAATGGTAATATTTCCAAGTTCAACCTGACGGTCTGCCTCGCGTCTGGAACATACCCCTGCTTCGCTCAAAAATTTATTGATACGGATTCCGTTTTCTTCCATACTTTTCCTTTTCCTGTCATTATTCCATATGATTCTATTTTGTACAGCTTCAAATAACTACAAAAACGGAGACTTCAATTTGCTGGAAGCCTCCGTAGCATTCTGTTACTTTTTTATTTTAATAAATCGGTCTTGACATAACCTGTCTTATTCTTCCAGGTTACTTTTGTCCAGCCTTCTGCATAACTCATCACAACCGTTACCTTCTCTCCGGCATAGGCAACTCCGACTTTGTCTGCTGTCTCGCTCATGGAAGACCGGATGTTCGTTGTGTTGGAGAGCATGATCGTTGTGCCCTCTGTCAATGCTTCTGATGCCGCTGTCTCAGAAGCATTCTCCGGTGCTGCTGCTGATAAAAATTCACTCTTAATATAACCTGTTGTACCGTTGTAATCAACAATACTCCAGTCTCCTTCTGTACCGGTTCTGGTAAGTGCCGTTCCTTTTTCAACAGAGCCAAGCTTGTCTGCTGAGGTATCTGCACCTGACCGGACATTTACTTTGTCTGTTGTGTATACAGTTTCTGTTGCAGGTTCTGCAGGTGTTTCTTCTGCAGGAATTTCGTCTGTCGGAGTCTCCTCAGCAGGAGTCTCTGTTGCAGGAACCTCTTCCGTTGCAGGCACTTCTTCTGTACTCTCTGTTGCGTCTGCCACAATGGTATTACGCCACTCAGTAATTGCATTTGGAATAGTCGTTGCACAGAGATTCAACAGGTTCTCGTCTGTTGACAATGCAGCTTCGTATTTCTGCTGGATATCATTCTGTAATTCAATGACATCATCGCTGTTGTAGAAGTTCGTGATAAGGTTGCGGATGCTTGTATCCAACGCACTCTCCTGTCTGGACAGGTTGTACTCACTGTAAAGATTATCAATGTAAAGGCTTCCATCGTCATTTGTTCTGACATAGAAGAAATAAAGTCCCGGTGCAGGTGTTTCCACTCCCATAAACTTCACATTCAGGCTGACATTTACCATATAAGAATTGCTGTCAAGTCCGGACTTTGTATAGCAGTTAATGTCCTGATACTGCTCAATGTACTGACTGATCAGTGTGATATAACTCTGCTCATTCTGTGTGATCGGTGTTGCCAGTGTCTGTAATGTGACAAGATCTCCGGATGCATAAGCAGTAAAGTAGCTGTTGATCAGCTCATTGACTGCCGGAACTGCATTTTCCTCATATGCTTCTTCTGTCACAACCGTCTCAGTAACTGCCACGTTATTGTTGTTTGCATTTCCGGTTCCATTTCCCGTGAATTTCACTAAAATAAGTAAAATCACAACAAACAGTGCACCTGCCACAAAATATCTTGCATTCTTTTTTACAAATTCTACCATTTTCTGAATATCTATGTTATTTGATTTATTATCCTGATTCGTTGAAGCCATTTTTACCAAACCTTTCTGTCACAGACCCGAATTTTGTCTGCGGTATCTATTATGAAAAATGTAATTGTTTCCTATTCTGCAATTACAAAAAAATTAATCTAACAAACATTTTACATAATAGCATTATCTCTGTTTATTGTCAACGAATGGCAGGCTTTTCCAATTCTTAATATTTTATTTCAGAGTAAAAAAAAAGATGCCACTACTGACATCTTTTCACTGCGCCTGGCGGGAATCGAACCCGCAGCGTCGGAGTCGGAGTCCGATGTTTTATCCATTAAACTACAGCCGCATATATTCTTTTATCTGTTTCACAAACAGCCTATTTATCATAGCAGATAAAAGTGTAAATTTCAAGAGATTTTTATGCATTCAAATCTTTTAATATCTCAGTTTCCAGCTTCTCTTTCTGCTCCGCTGAAATTGGCAGAATAAAAACACCGACTTTTACTGCTGTCTCGCTAACACTCTGCTCTATCAAAAAGCGCCTGTCCTCCTCTGTGACCTGTCCGCTCAGGTATGCACGTATCACTGCATTCAATCTCGTAAATAAAGTGATAAGTTCCCGAAAACGGTTTTCTTTTCTCAGATAGCAATGCCCCGTCCGTTGTAATTCCTGATCCATGGTTGCAATGATCTGCATGGAAAGTTTCAGCTCGCCTGTGATGTCAGATGCCTCCATCAGAACATCCGGCCGCTTTTTTAACATTTCCGCAAAATACGTTTTTGCACCAAAAACATCCATAGAAAAGAAGTAACTCGCAAGCTGTTCTTTCATCTCGCGTGTCTCTGCCTTTTCTCCTAACATGCCCACTTTGCACTCATAAACCTTCAGATGATTTACGCGCACCCACACAAGCAACAGGAACTCGGAAATAAATCCAAACACCCGTTTGTGATAATCGTCCTCTCCATTTTCCAGACAGATCCGCTTCTGCACCTCAAAAAAAATGTGAAACAGCCATTCACAGTATGTATCAAACCATTTTTTCGATGTGACGATCATATTGCCAAAATACGTTTCCGTTCCGTTCACGAGTTGTACAAATGTATCGTAATATTCCGGGTAGAGTTCTTTTATCACCTCTCCTGTCATATCGAGAGCATGAATATTATGATTTGTCGCAAAACCATAATGATAGGAGTTGTTCAGCACCACCCTTTTGGTCGTGATCAGATCATAGTCCTTTAAAAGCTCCAGATACTCCGCCTCTGTAAAAATTTTCTCCTGCTCATTCAAAAGATACCTTCTGTAGTGACAGGTTCCTACATATTTATATGTGTGTACATTTTTCCATATCCAATACAATCCGGTCAGTTCACTGTAATAACAGTTTTCCGCAGAAATGTTGTCTCCCGTGTTGTCACAGAGGTAACCAAGATCCTCTTTTTCCTCCCTGCCCACCTGAAGCGGCTGGTACATTTTATCTTGTGGTACTTCAAATTTTTTATGTGTCAGTGCAAAAATTTTTATCTTCATGTGAAACACCTGTCTTTAAAGCATGTTATCGAAAACTTCCGACACTCATTTTACACCATGTTCGGTTTTTATCATAGTGTTTAATTCTTTTAAAAGCGTGGCTGATTTTTTTAACTGCTCCTGTTCCTCCTCATCGAGTTCGATCGGTACAACTGCCTCCACACCATCTTTTCCGACGATTGCAGGCATACTGATGACCACATCTTCCATACCATAAATTCCGTGCATCATGGAAGACACTGGGAGAATGGACTGCTCGTTTCTTATGATACACTCGCAGATTCTTTTTACCGCCATCGCAATTCCGTAGTAAGTTGCCTGTTTTCTCTGAATGATCTCATAGGCACTGTTTTTCACTTCCTCATAAATTTTATCCTCGGATTCCTCGTGAAAATAATGTCCGCGCATCTCACAGAACGCATCGAGCCGCACACCGGAAACGTTTGCATTTGACCAAGCTGCCAGCTCGCTGTCCCCGTGTTCACCGATGATAAACGCATGCACACTGCGGTTGTCGACCTTCAAATGTTCCCCGATCAGATATTTTAATCTTGCCGTGTCAAGCACCGTTCCAGAACCAAGCACTCTGTTCTCCGGGAAACCGGACAGTTTTAACGCTGTGTAAGTGAGAATATCCACCGGATTTGAAACGATAAGAAGCATGCCCTCGCAGTTTCGCTTTGCGATTTCCGGGATGATTGTTTTATAAATTTCCACATTTTTGTGGATGAGATCAAGCCTCGTCTCGTCCGGCTTCTGATTTGCCCCCGCCGTAATGATGATAATCGCCGCATCGACAATGTCATCGTAAGTTCCGGCATACAGCCGGATCGGCCTTGCAAACGGAAGTCCATGTGCGATATCCATCGCCTCACCTTCCGCTTTTTCCCTGTTTACATCGATCATTACCATCTCGGAAAAAATGCCGCTCTGCATTAATGCAAACGCAGAGGACGAACCTACAAATCCACAGCCGATCATGGCGGCTTTTCGAATATTTACCATAATAAAATCACCTCATCGTTGTTTATAATGCTTGCGATAATTTTTGAGAGGTAAATCTACGCACTGAAATATGAGGGAATGCAATCAAACTTTCGGAGACACGCTCCCGCTACGTGTCGCTCGCAGCGGTACTAAGAACTCACATCCTGCATTTTATTTCTGATAAATCAGAATAAAACGCAGAATCTGACTTCTAAGAACCGGCGGCTCCACAGTGTCTCCTTCTCTTTTGATTGCATTCCCTCATATCATATACATATTGAAACCTCTCAAAAATCATCTTATTCGCTACTATCATGCCCGATTCGGTGAATTTTATGTGTCACAACACACAGGATTGGTATGGGTTATGACATACGAACATATATTCGTTTTTAGTTTACAGATTTCCTCGAGTTTGCTATAATTGATGTAATGTAAAGCTCGAAACTCATACATAATGTAGAACGAGTTTCGCACAAACCATTATGATACCAGGAGGAATCTGTATGCACTCTCTCATTTTTCATGTCGATGTGAACTCTGCCTTTTTGAGCTGGGAATCGGCGAAACGCCTGCGTGATAACCCGGATGCACTGGATTTAAGAACCATCAACGCCGTAATCGGCGGCGATGAAAAGATGCGCCACGGAGTGGTCCTTGCAAAATCTCCTTCTGCGAAGAAATACGGCATTATGACTGGCGAACCTTTATCCCATGCCAGACAAAAATGCCCGGATCTTGTCATTGTTCCGCCGGATCATGAACTATATGCTGCTTCCTCCCGAAAATTTATCGGCATTCTGGAAGAGGTTGCCCCGGTGATCGAACAGTGCAGTATTGATGAGGCTTTCTGCGATATGACCGGAACGGAAAAACTCTACGGCGACCCCATTGCTTTCGCAACAAAATTAAAAGACCGGATTTATAAGGAGCTTGGCTTTACCGTCAATATCGGTATCTCTACAAATAAGCTTTTAGCAAAGATGGCATCTGATTTTGAGAAGCCAAACCGTGTGCATACTCTTTTCCCGGAAGAGATGGCAGAAAAGTTCTGGCCACTCCCGGTGGAATCGTTATACGGCTGTGGAAAAACCACTGCAAAAAGACTGCGCTCTCTTGGAATCACAACCATCGGCGCACTTGCAAAAGCTGACCGCCAGATGTTACTCTCCAATTTTAAATCCCAGGGCGATTATCTGTGGGAATCCGCCAATGGTATCTCCTCCTCTGCCGTGACTGCAGAATCTCCTGCCAACAAAGGGTACGGCAACTCTGTCACACTGCCTTACGATGTCACAGATACAGAAAACGCGCACCACATTCTGTTATCTCTCTGTGAGACTGTGGGTGCGCGCATCCGTTATGATAAAGCCTACATTAGTGTGGTGCAGGTTCAGATTGTGGACAATGAATTTCATCACCGCTGCAGGCAGTTATCCCTGCCTTCTGCCACTAACGTGACCGAAAAGATTTATGAGGCAGCCTGCAATGCATTTGACCAGGGCTGGGATCACGCTCCCATCCGGCTGCTTGGCGTCTCTACGAGCAAAGCAACCGACGAGAACTATGAGCAGTATAATCTTTTCGATCAGGATAAGTTTGAGCGGTTGTCCAAATTAAATTCTGCTATCGATAAAATCCGTGATAAGTATGGAGATGATGCAATCGTGCGTGCCTGTTTTGCGGAAACGCATAAAAATTAAGCTACAACATCCTCAAACTGGGAATTATAAAGGTTCGCATAGAAACCTCCTGCTGTGAGAAGTTCCTCATGTCTTCCCTGCTCAATGATATCTCCATCCTTCATGACAAGAATCAAATCTGCGTCACGAATCGTGGAAAGTCTGTGTGCAATGACAAAGCTGGTTCTTCCCTTCATCAGGTTATCCATTGCCTTCTGGATCTCAATCTCGGTTCTTGTATCTACCGAAGAAGTTGCCTCATCTAAAATCAGGATCTTATTGTCTGCAAGGATTGCTCGCGCAATGGTCAGAAGCTGTTTCTGTCCCTGCGATACATTGCTTGCATCCTCGTTTAATTCCATCTGGTAACCACCCGGCAGCGTCTTGATGAAATGATCTGCTCTCGCTGCCTTCGCTGCCTCGATCACTTCCTCATCCGTTGCGTCAAGCCGGCCGTACCGGATATTTTCCATGATTGTTCCCTTGAACAGCCAGGTATCCTGCAATACCATTCCGAATGCATCACGCAGTTCCCTGCGGTTGAAATCCTTGATATTATGTCCATCAAGACAGATTGCTCCGCTGTTTACATCATAGAAACGCATAAGCAGTTTTACCATCGTCGTTTTTCCGGCTCCGGTTGGTCCTACGATCGCAATTTTCTGTCCCGGTTTTACACTGGCACTGAAATCATTGATGATGATCTGCTCTGGATTGTATCCAAAATGGACATGATCAAATGTCACTGCACCTGTAATTTTCGAAACATCCGCCGGATGTTCTACAATCTGCTCTTCTTCCTCTTCCTCCAAAAACTCAAATACACGCTCGGATGCTGCAGACATAGACTGTACCTGATTGATCACCTGCGCGATCTGCTGGATCGGCTGTGTGAAGTTTTTCACATACTGGATGAACGCCTGGATATCACCGATTGTGATCGTGCCACGGATTGCAAGCAGTCCACCGGATAAAGCCACTGCTGCGTAACCGAGGTTTCCGACAAACATCATGATCGGCTGCATCATACCTGACAAAAACTGTGATTTCCATGCGGACTGATATAAAATCTCATTGGTGCGGTTAAATTCCTCAATCGTGTCTTTCTCACGGTTGAATGCCTTGATGACTAAATGCCCGCCATAAACCTCCTCGACCTGTCCATTGATATGACCTAAATATTCCTGCTGGTCTTTGAAGTATTTCTGGGATTTTTTGACCACAAATGAGATCAGTGCCATGGAGATCGGCAGGATCACGATTGCAATCAGCGTCATTAACGGGGAGATACTTAACATCATGATCAGCACCCCGACTAAGGTTGCAACCGACGTGATGATCGTTGTGATACTCTGGTTTAATCCCTGTCCTAAGGTATCGACATCATTGGTGATTCTCGATAAAACTTCTCCGTAAGTACGGCTCTCAAAATACTTCATCGGCATGCGGTTGATTTTCCTGGAGATTTCTTTACGCATGCGGTAGCAGATCTTCTGCGTTACACCGGTCATAATCCAGCCCTGGATAAAGTTAAATGCCGCACTGCACACATAAAGCCCTAACACAAATAAAAGGATCTGTCCGATATAGGTAAAATCGATGCTTCCCGTGCCCTGGATCTTTGCCATCAGTCCTTCGGAGAGCGCTGTGGTTGCCTTTCCTAAAGTCTTAGGCCCGATTACATTAAATACCGTGGAAGCCGCCGCAAAAATCATGACTACAATAATTGCAGCTTTAAAATTTCCAATGTAAGATAACAGTTTTCCCAGAGAACCTTTTAAATCCTTCGGTTTTTCTCCCGGCTGCATGCCGCGCCCCATCGGTCCTCTGCCACGGTGCTGCATTCTAACTTTTTCTCTTTCATTACTCATTGACAGACACCTCACTTTCCTCTATGCCAAGTTCTTTTGCCGAAAGCTGTGAACGGGCGATCTGCTGGTATGTCTCACAGTTTTTCAGCAATTCTTCATGCGTACCTTTTCCGACGATCTTTCCATCATCAAGCACAAGGATCTGTTCTGCGTGTAAAATTGTACTAATTCTCTGCGCTACAATGATGACTGTGCTGTCTTTTACTTTCGATGCCAGTGCTTTTCGAAGTGCCGCATCCGTCTTTAAGTCAAGTGCAGAGAAACTGTCATCAAACACATAGATTTTCGGCTGTTTTGCAATCGCACGTGCAATGGCAAGACGCTGTTTCTGTCCACCGGAAACGTTGCTTCCGCCCTGTGCAATAACGCTGTCGTATTTTTCCTGTTTCTCCTCAATAAAATCGGCTGCCTGTGCGATTGCTGCCGCCTCTTTGATCTGCTCATCTGTGGCGTCTCGTTTTCCAAAACGCAGGTTTGACGCGATCGTACCGGAAAACAGTACACCTTTCTGCGGCACAAAACCGATTTCTTCCCTCAAATCTTCCATACGGATATTCCGGATATCCTGACCGTCTAAGGTAACACTTCCACCTGTGACATCATAAAGTCTTGGAAGCAGGTTGACCAGCGTGGATTTTCCACATCCGGTACTTCCGATGATTGCCGTTGTCTTACCCGGCTCCGCTGTAAAATCAATATCCTCCAACACATCTGCCTCCGCTCCCGGATAGCGGAAGCTGACATTTGAAAAACGGATCACACCTTTGTGTTCTCTTAATTCTTCCGGATTTTTTGCATCTTCTATGGAAGACTCTGTGCGGATAACCTCATCGATACGTTCTGCTGCTACTGCTGCACGCGGAAGCATGATCGACATTGCTGTCAGCATTAAAAATGCCATAACGATCATCATCGCATAGGTGATGAATGCAGTCATGGAACCGACCTGCATGGAACCGGCATCGATTTTGTGCGCGCCTACCCATACGATACCTACGGTCAGAAGATTCATAATCAGCATCATACCCGGCATCATAAATGTCATGACACGGTTTGTAAACAGCATGGTCTTTGTCAGATCTTTATTTGCAGCATCAAAACGTTTTTCTTCCTCTGTTTCCCTGCCGAATGCACGAATGACGGAAAGTCCTGTTAAGATCTCTCTGGATACCAGATTGATCTTATCGACCAGTTTCTGCATCAGCTTAAAACGAGGCATTGTAACAGACATCAATACCATGACATAGCCAAGGATCACAAGGATTGCCAGAATAATGATCCATCCCATTCCTGCTCCTGTCTGGATGATTTTTAAGACACCTCCGATGCCAAGAATCGGCGCATAGGCAACCATACGGATCATCACGGCGGAAACCATCTGGATCTGCTGGATATCATTCGTACTTCTGGTAATTAAAGATGCTGTGGAAAAATGATCCATCTCCGCGTTAGAAAAACGAACCACCTGTCCAAATATCTTTCCTCGCAGGTCACGTCCGATTCCGGCACCGATACGTGCACCAAAAAATCCTACCAGAACCGTTGCCACACCCATAAGAAGTGCCATCGCAACCATCCTGCCACCGGCTGACCAGAGATAGGATGTCTGTACCTTATCAATATCCACTCCTGCCGCTGTATCACAGCTTACTGCATACGCGATACCCATTGATTTTACCAGAGAACTTCCCATGGTATCGATCGTATCAGAAACGGTATCACGCATGGATAAGATCTGTTCCTCTGTCATTGCCCCTGACGCTTCCATGGCGGCAAAAATTGTACGCATATCCACGCAATTCGTAACCACGGTATTTCCGTCGTCATCCTCGACTTCTTTCTCAAAAGATGTAAGCGGCACTCCCATGGACTCCCCGATCTGCTCGATACTCATGTTATCAAGCATCGCCTGATCCATTCCGGTCTGTTTTGCCACACTCTCTTTAAATGTCTGCTCATCCACCGATGACATCTGATAGTTCATCAGAAGAGGAAGAAGCAGCGTATCATCCAGTTCATCTAACTGTTTTTTATCTGTAACGGTCAGACGGTAAACATCTCCGTCCTTTTCGTAACTGTTTTCCCAGCTTTTCTTCTCCTCATCGGTCATAAAAAGCTGTGCCAGTGTAAACTCATCCTCCGTTACTGCCTCCGGCAGCACATGCTCCACACCTTTGTTCTGGATTCCGACATCAATAATATCCGATGTGTATGCCGGAAGAGACAGATCACACCACGCCTGTACAACTAACAGTGCAACAACAATGATCAGTCCCTTCCAGTACGGGAGCATATTTTTAAATATTTTGCTCATGTCCTATTCTCCTTTTTGTCTCATTTTTCGGTCTTCGATTTCTTCCCTCGACGCCTCGTAAAGCTCATTCAGGCAATCGATCAGCTGTTCCATGTCATCCCGGTCTATTTTTGAGATGACTGCATGCGCAAAGCTGCTCATGATCTGCTCGCACTCTTCCTGCTTCTGTTCCCCGGATGCCGTCAGCTTCACATAAGTATTGCGCCTGTCTGCTTTGTTGACGTCGCGCTCAATGTATCCTTTATCTTCCAACGTCTTTAAGGTGCGTGAAACTGCAGGTCCCTTCGCTTTCAGCTTTGCGGTCAATTCGGAAACCGTCAGTTCTTCCTTTTCCCCACTGCAGTGCTTGATCGCCGCCATCGTCATGCCCTCAAGTTTCGTGATATCCGGCACCAGATCACCCATATGCAGTTTGTGAAACTGATACAGCGCAAAAAAAAATCTTGTAAATAAATCATCCATTCCTGTTTTTCTCGCCTCATTATTTAACATTGTTATATATTTTCTTTGTTATTTATTTACAGTGGCATATATTAACACAGGGAAGATACCACGTCAAGTATCTTCCCTGCACTTTATCCATTCTTTATATTTTCTTTATTTTTTATTCACATCCCTCATGCAGCATAGCGAGCGTTTGCTGCATTTCTTCCAGTTGAAACTGTCCCGGTGCACTTTTCTTTCCATGCGACGCAAATGTCACACAGGAACCAAAAGTTTCTCCGCTCACTCTGCTGACTGCCCCCAGTTTTCCCATGGACACGGTAATGATCGGTGTTTCCTGATTTTCACTGTGAAATTCAGAAGTAACGGCAAGCAGCCGCAATACATCTTCCGTTGTTTTTGGAGTCACAACAAGTTTGACAATATCCGCACCTCCTTCACACATATGGTCAAGCAGCATCCGCATTACATCTATCTGCGGTGTTCCTTCCAGATCATGATGTGATGCCACAACTTTCTTCCCCTTTTTTTGAATTTCCCGGATCCGCTTTGCCGCATGTTCCTCCTCAAAAAATTCCAGATCAAGCAGATCCACGCATCCTGACTCTGCCGCAAGATCATGAAGGTCATTCAGTTCATCCGGTGCGAGTTCTCCCATGCCGCCCTGTTTTTTGGTTCGGAATGTATATAAGAAGATCTTCTCTTTCATGCACTCTGCCGCAGCCGCAAACACTTCGCGCACTGCGTTGTAATTCTTATAATCCACGAAAGTATCTATACGCCATTCCACTATATCTGCTTCACTTTTTGCAAGTGTCCGTAATTCGTCTATGATCTCTTCTTTATTGCTTTCCATAACCGGAACGCATAAAAGTGGTTTTCCTGTTCCAATTGTTTTTCCTTTAATCTCCATATGCCTGTCCTGCTCCTTTTTTATCCATCCTAAACCGGATTTGCGAAACTCTGCCTGATTTATGTTCCACGATCATTTCTATTTTAAAACACCAGACTCTAATATTCAATGCATGCAATATAAATAGTATTCATGGAGACTATAAAAAATTGGAACATCTGTGAATTTGACAATTTATTCACAATCTATTAGAATGACTGTTAGTATAATCTACTAAAGGAGAGTTTCACATGAGTTTCACATTTTTAAACGAATTACCTTCTCCTGCCCAGATTCAAGAAAGATATCCTCTGTCAGAGAAATTGCAGGAGTTAAAAAAACAGCGTGACGCAGAGATCAGCAATGTGATCAAAGGTCTTGACAACCGTTTTCTTGTCATCATCGGACCGTGTTCTGCAGACAACGAAGATTCTGTATGCGATTATGTCAGCCGTCTCACTTCCATCCAGGAAGATGTGAAGGACAAGCTGATCATCATCCCGCGTGTGTATACAAATAAACCACGTACCACCGGCGAAGGCTACAAGGGAATCGCTTCCCAGCCTGACCCTGAAAAAGCACCGGATATGGTGGAAGGTCTGATCGCCATGCGCAAAATGCACATCCGTGCAATTGAAGAAAGCGGTCTCACCTGTGCAGACGAAATGCTTTACCCGGAAAACTGGGGATATGTAGAAGACCTGCTCTCCTACGTTGCGATCGGTGCACGTTCGGTTGAAGACCAGCAGCACCGTCTTACCGTCAGCGGTTTTGATGTTGCATCCGGGATGAAAAATCCAACCAGCGGTGACTTTGCCGTTATGCTCAACTCCGTTTATGCTGCCCAGCATCCACACCATTTTGTTTACCGTGGCTATGAAGTAGAGACAACCGGAAATCCATTAACCCACGTTGTACTCCGCGGTGCCGTCAGCAAACACGGCAACAGCACGCAGAACTATCACTATGAGGATCTGATCCGTCTCTGCGATATGTATGCCAAAATGGATCTTGTGAACCCGGCTGCCATTATTGATGCAAACCACTCCAATTCCGGCAAGCAGTTCAAAGAACAGATCCGTATTGTTAAGGAAGTCATGCATAACCGTCAGTTATCGCAAGACATCCATAACATGGTAAAAGGTGTGATGATCGAGAGTTATATCGAAGAGGGTTCTCAGAAGATCCACGACCATATTTATGGAAAATCTATCACAGATCCCTGCCTTGGATGGGAAGATTCCAAAAAACTGATTTATGATATTGCGGAGATGTGTAAATAAAACATGGCTTTTTATTTTGTTCTATAGTAAAAAAGTCTGCCGACAGGTGCTACCTGCCAGCAGACTTTTTTCATGCACCATGCAGTGCTCTTTTTTCATCATAGATCTGATTTTGATTATTCCGCACGGGACATAGCTTCTTCGTAATCTTTTGTGCCTTTCCAGATCTCATCTTTGTAAGGATTCTTCTTTAACTTCACAGAACGTTTGATGATTGCAGCGAATACAACAACGTTGACTACAATTGAAAGAACAGAGATCACACCCTGTGCTGTAGGATCTACTGCTGTTGGATGTGTAGCTGCATCCATGAATCCATCTGCGTAAAGTCTTGGGATAACTGCGAATTTACCCTGATCCTGGAATAATGGGAATACCTGGGCAAACATACACCATAATGCTAATGTGTTAGCACGGTTCTGAATCCAGCCACCTTTGTTCCAGAATGCTGCAGCAAATGTAGGTGCAAGTAATAATGCAACACCACAATACCAGGAATGAGTCGGAAGGTTTAAGTAAGTATACTGGAAGTTCCATACATCATAAGCTAAGATGAACATCCATGTCATATCCGGCCATAACATATCATCTTTTTTCTTAGATGTGTAGATTCCCCACCAGCCTGTCATACATAAGATATTGATAATACCTGCAAGACCATTGAGAACGTTCCACCATCCACCGTATAACCATACGCCTTCAGATGATAACCACCAGCTTGTTCCTGTCTCTGCGAGTGCTTGTGCACCTCTGATGGCAGATTCGAAATCGCTGCATACTGCGATCAAAATGTTGATTGCTACGATGACAAATGGGAAAGCCTTAAACCAATGTGTTTTTCCAACACCCCATTTGTATTTGAGCATCATAAAACCAATACATCCAGCTGTAGCTGCATATAACTTCGCATAGTGGAACCAGCTTGTCATATGTACATATGTATTGTTATTGAGCGCCCATTCAGCCCCCGCTGCTGCTGAAACGTAAATTGCAATAAAGTAAACTGTCAGAATGATCGGAAGAACAACGAAACATAACATTCCGCCGGCTTTTGTACGTCTGGCAATTTCATTTGCAAGTACGAGACAGGTAAAAACTAAAATCCAGCCAAGAAACTGCCATGCAGCTCCCTCGCCGTAAACCTGAAACAACAGTCCATGATTTAACATATTGTTTCCTCCCTCATAAAATTATTATTTCTGGTCATACCAGTGATTGTTATGATTTTAACACTTTTTTTATAAAGTTTCAACATTATTTACATTTTCATATACTTTTTGACAAAATTGTATATTATTTCCAATTGATTATTTCCCTTATTTTGGGATTTCCGGAAAAACTCTTCAAAAATGTTCACAAGGATATTCTTACTTTAACTGATTTTGCATTAAAAAAGATGTTCTGTGGTACAACCAGAGCCACGAACATCTTTTTCCTTATATTATCTATTTGTACAAACTTATGTTATATAGGATATAAACCTCTCACAGGTTACTTTTCATCCTCGATCACAAGTTTTCCTGCTGACACTTCCATAAATACACTCTCCGGGTCTGCCTTTTTCATCGCAAGCAGTAATTCCCACAGATTGTGGATCTGATTTGCCAGTACACCGGACGCCTGAACCGCATACGGCAGCAGCATTGGCAGCTGGAACACACGGATTCCAAGCGGTGGAAGGAAGATCATGTTGGTCGTATGTACCTTATCTCCGGCGGTTTTGATCATCTCATAGGTGATCATCAGAAAATCCTGTCCCTTATATTTGCAATAATAGGAAACATAACATTCATCGATCGTCCAGGAAACACCATCCTCCACTTCGACCGGTTTCTCGGATACTTCATTATTTTCCGTTGTCTGCACACTGAGGTTCCAGCGGATTTTTCCATCCTTCGTATCATTGTACATCTCTGTCAGCATATGACTCAATTCTTCTGGTCTTTTCATTGTTTTTCTCCTTATGTTGTTCTTTTCTATTTCTCCAACGCATGTTCCCCGATGCGCACTGCATGCACTACAAAACGTTTTCCCGTGGTGGAACAGGTCGACAGTGTCATAATATGATCGTCTTTCGTCACGTTCACTCCTGTATCATCATAGGACTTTTGCTTCATCTTATCAATAAATTTTTGAAAAGTCTCATCCGGTGCAAAGCCAACCGTGTAAACTTCGTCGGTTTCCGGCACATCATAGTAGGCAAAAATCTGATAACGGTACGCACACTCTGATGTATAGATTGTAAAAAACTGATGATCTTTATAAAAATCCTCTGTTTTATATTTTTTCAGGCTGCCAAACATGCTTAAGTTTTTCATGTTGTGCCCATATAGGATTGTATGGTAATCCTGAAAATCCGGTGTGTTCATCCCCTCCATAAAAATACATCCGGCAATCGTCTGATTTCCGTAAATATCCGTGCGAAGATACTTCTCATCATCCCCGGAATATAAAACCGGATAACTGAGCTGCTCCAGATTATCAAACCGTATCCAGCCGATAATATCCGCATTGACCTGCTGAAGTTCTTCCAGCTTCACATCCACATCTGTATACCACCACGAATCATCCCCCTCTGTCTCCTCCGCCACTTCCGTATTCTCCGCTTTCTCTGAAATATAGTTTTCCTTTAATGCCTCATAGGTGTCGTTGGACTGTTTGTAATTCAAAAGATCCGGCACCAGCATAATGAGTGCTGCCACGATCAGCGCTGCGCCAAGAAGAAAAAGAAGAACCGTTGACCGGCTGCTTTTATTTTGTTTCATGCCCGTTTCTCTCCCACTTTACTCTGCTGTGCACGTAAAAAACTATCTGCACTGTTTTAGATTGTACCACAAAATGAGCAGACCTCATAGTCCCTATGAAAAGTCTGCTCAGATGTTTTACCTTTTATTTAGTTGAAAGAAACCTGTGCAAGTGCGTCTGTGTAATTTTCAAAACCGGCTGCCTGAACTGCACATGCAGAAACTTTAATATCGGTAAATGTGGTATCCTCTGTCACATTGTTTCCAACCGTTACTTCTTCAAAGATGGTTGAATGAGCGGATTTGGAAATCACATCTTTTTTTGCATATACTTTGTAGTCAATGTCGTTTAAGTTCTGTGCTGTTTTATAAGCGTCTGTCACATCTACCCAGTCAGAAGCATATGTGATCGTAAGTTCCGGGTTTTCATTCACAATTTTCGCAAATACCCATGCGTCCTGTGAATCATCTGCCATGTGTACGGTCGGATCTTTGTATACCACTTCTCCTGCAACCAGATCCTCGTACTTATTTTCTTTTACCGTCCACTCTCCGGTGCCATCAGCATCCACATACAGATTGCTGTTTTCATCTCTTGCCACTTTGGACTCGGATAAACCGCCTGTCAGCGGATCATCATCAAAGTTTACATTGCCGACGGTAAAGGTGTTGGTGACAGTTCCGGTTGTGCTCGTCAGGTAAGCGAATGTGCTGCCTGCGCCAATTGCTCCGATCAGGCTGATCGCTCCAAGCAGTGTGACTAATTTTGTTTTCTTCATAATTTCTGATCTCCTTTTTCATTTCATGATAATCTATTTATTCTTATGTACTTTCCATTCTGCAACTTGCGATTCCTGCCCTATCAGAAACCGTTTTGTTACGATACTGTTTTATCACTCAATGGTCACACGGCGGTCATATATCAGAAATTTCAGCAACTGTTCTTCATTCCGTATTTAAATTTTTCTTCTTATCCTCCTCTAAAATATCCGGGATGAAGTTTAAGAGGATCAGCACGATCAAAACACCGCACACCACCGCAATACCAAGCGGTGTCTTTGCATAAATGGAAATATATCCAAGATACGGGATATGAAATGCATACACCCCGATGATCTGCTGCCATGCAACGGGAGCTGTATCTGCAATATTATTGGCGTCTCCCTGTGTGATAACGGTCTGTTCCTCCTTATCCACCGAAATGATCCTGTGCGTCACCAGCGTTCCCGCCGGAAGCTGATAAGTGACGACTGCTCCTTCCCTCGCCTCACTCGCGGCAAAATTTTTATCATAGACGATCGCCCCGACCGGGATCCCGGGTTCCATGCTGCCGCTCAGGACCGCATACTCATCATATCCAAGCATTTTCGGGACAAACAGAAAGCCTGCGATCACAAGCAGTCCGAGAAATACCACCATTGATAATACACTGCATATTTTCCTTGTCATTTTCTTTTGCGCCTTTCTGACTTATTTTGTTACTTCTGCAAAAAATCCCTTCAAAACCGGAAGTTCCACTTGATCTTTGGCCTCATAACTTCCGGCAAACACTGCCTCCTGATAAACCGTGATATCAAAATTTTTTGTCACATTTCCAATTTTTACTGCATCAAATAAATTATCCGTGTTCTGCCCCGGTGCAACCGGA
>OHLJ01000535.1_pt1 | contig 22823 bp, 20 predicted proteins | sample 1568991 | NCBI WGS metagenome assembly OHLJ01 (sample SAMEA3879601, study PRJEB24766) | human gut metagenome | biome: human-associated habitat; feature: feces | place: USA | collected 1985/1987
ACTTGAAAAAGAGCGCATACCATTCAGAAACGTGATATTCGAGCAAAAGAGGTGAGAAAAATAAACACCCGAAGCATAATAAACTTTGATAACTCAGCCACCACCTACCCCAAGCCCCCTGCCGTAGCAAAAGCCGTTGCTCAGGCAGTAGAACGCTATGGCGGCAACCCGGGCAGAAGCGGTCACAAGCTTTCCATGCGAGTGTCTGAAAAGATATTCACCGTCAGACAGCAGGCGGCAAAAATGTTTGGAGCACAGACCGAGAACGTAGCTTTCACCGCCAACTGTACCCATGCCCTTAACATGGCGATAAAAGGTGTCATGCAGTACGGTGGTCATATGATAATCTCAGACCACGAGCATAACGCAGTAGCAAGACCCGTCTATGCCCTTTCAAAAACAAGAGGCGTGAAATATTCTATTGCCCGAACAGGGGAAACAGACAGCAAAACAGTAGAAAACTTCCGCCGCCTTATAACCCCCGAAACTAAGTGTATCTGCTGTACAGTGGCTTCAAACGTCACAGGCAGGCTCATGCCATACCGTGAATTAGCCGCCCTCTGCAAAGCCCACGGCATATGCTTTATAGCCGACGGCGCACAAGCCTGCGGGCTTTTGGAGCTTTCTCTCTCAGACGGCTTCAACTTTCTCTGCACCGCAGGTCACAAAGCCCTCTACGGACCAACAGGCACAGGGCTTCTTATCTCAGACGGCGAGTATTCTCTGTCTACCATAATCGAAGGTGGCACAGGTGCGACCTCCGCCCTGCTTGAACAGACCCCTTTCCTCCCCGAAAAGCTTGAAAGCGGCACAATTAACACAGTGGGCATAATCGGTCTTGGCGAGGGGCTAACGTTTGTCCGCCAAAAGACTCCTGCCGTAATAAAAGCCCACGAAGAAAAACTCTGCAAACAGCTCTACGAACAGCTTTCAGACATAGACAAAATAAAGTTCTATGAAGCAGACCAAAATAAAGTCCCCATACTTTCATTTAACATCGGTGATATCCCTTCCGCTGAGATCGCCTCCTATCTCAGCGAAAAAGGATTCGCCCTCCGTGGAGGACTTCAGTGTGCCGCCGTCACCCATACCACCCTCGGCACAATAGAGCAAGGCACAGTGCGTTTCTCACCCTCTGCATTCAGTACCCCTCAGCAGGTAACAGCACTTTCACGAACAATAAAAATATTTGCCGCAAATAACTAAGCATAAGTGGCAGGTCTGATGTAAAATATCACGTCCTGCCGCTCATTCTATTGCAAAAAGCACCTTTAGGTGCTATAATAAAGCATGAGCAAACAATTTTTTCACGAAAGAAAGTGGTATTATGTGGTTCGTGTTTGCGCTTCTCTCCGCTGTTTTCGCAGCGCTCACCTCTGTCCTTGCAAAGGTCGGCATTGAAGGAGTAAACTCAAATCTTGCCACCGCACTGCGTACCTGCGTTGTGCTTGCTATGGCATGGCTCATGGTGTTCATCACCCACACACAAAGCGGCATAGGCTCTATAGGCAGAAAAAGCTGGGTATTCCTTATCCTTTCAGGACTTGCAACAGGTGCTTCGTGGCTATGCTATTATAAGGCTATCCAAATGGGCAGCGTTTCAAAGGTCGCCCCCATAGACAAGCTCAGCGTTGTCATCACTCTTATCCTTGCAGTGATATTTCTCCACGAGGACTTCACATTAAGATCAGCCATAGGTGCGGTGCTTATCACTGCAGGCACAGTATTAATGGTACTATAAGGAGAACGCCATGATAATAAGAACAGTTACCGAGAAGGACGCTCACGAGCTTCTTGAAATATACCGTCCCTACGTTGAAGACACCGCCATAACATTCGAGTATGACGTCCCCTCCGTTGAAGAGTTCGCAGAGCGTATCCGCCGCATATCCGCAAATTATCCCTACATAGCCGCAGTAGAAAACGGCAAAATAGCAGGCTACGCCTATGCAGGCGTATTCAAAAACAGAGCCGCCTATGATTGGTCGGTTGAAGTCACAGTTTATGTAAAAAAAGGGCTTCACCGCAAAGGCATAGGTGCAAAACTCTACTCCACCCTTGAAAAGCTCCTTGCGGCACAGCATATAACAAACCTCTATGCGTCGCCTATCCCGAAAAAGAAGACGAGTATCTCACCTTTGACAGCGTAAGGTTCCATGAAAAAATGGGCTATACTATAATAGGTACGTTCCATAGATGTGCCTTTAAGTTCAACAAGTGCTATCATATGGTTTGGCTCGAAAAAATACTCACCCAGACCGATATCACCCCTCTGCCCGTTATCCCATTTTCCAAACTCGATAAAGCCTTAATTAACAAAATAGTTCTTGAATAAAGGCAGAAAATATGATAAAATAATGTCATTCTGTCTGTTAAGGAGCGTAAAAATGGATCTTCAGGAATTAAGAAATGAAATAAACGATATAGACAGCCAGCTTCAGGAGCTTTTCAATAAGCGTATGCAGATAAGCTTCAAGGTGGCTGAGTATAAGATAGCAAACAATATGCCTGTTTTTCAGAGCAAGCGTGAAAACGAGATACTTGACCATGTAACAGAAAGCTCACCAAAGGGCTTGGAAAGTGCGTCAAGAGTGTTCTTCCAAAACATCATGGATATTTCAAAGTGCCGTCAGTATCAGGAGTTTTTTGCAGACTCAGATAAGATAGGGTACAAAAAGTTAGACTTAACAGGTCATAAGACCGTCGCCGTCCCAGGTACAGTGGGCTCATATTCACATATAGCCTGCAAGCAGATATTCAGCGACTTTGAGCCAATGTTCTTTGAAGATTTTGAGGACGTTTTTTCATCAGTTGAAAACGGCTCAGCGGATTTCGGCATACTTCCCATAGCAAATTCCACCGCAGGCTCAGTTGGTCAGACCTACGAGCTTATGAAAAAGCATGACTTCAAGATATGCGCAGCAACTAAGGTAAAGATCTCCCACTGCCTTGCCGTAAAAAAAGGCACACGCTTTGAGGATATCAAAATAGTCTATTCCCACGAGCAGGCGCTCAGCCAGTGTTCTGAGTTTCTTTCTCAGAACGGACTTAAAAGCCATAAATACGCAAATACTGCCCTTGCGGCGTGCTACATAAAAGAAAGCAATGAACCGTATGCGGCTATCTGCTCAGAAGCCTGCGCACAGCAGAACGATCTTGAGATACTCAGGCATAATATAGCCAACGCCGCCGAGAATTACACAAAATTTATTCTCATTTCAAAGGAGACTCTCTGCTCGGAAAATGCTGACATCGTGTCAGTGTCCTTGGCACTGCCACATACCTCATCTGCACTTTACAGACTTCTCACCAAATTCTCCGTGGCAGGTCTTAACCTTTCCATGATAGAGAGCCGCCCTATCGCAAACACCGATTTTGACGTTGTTTTCTATCTTGATTTTGAGGGAGCAATAACCTCTCCTGACGTGGCAAAGCTCATGAGCGAGCTTAATTCAGAGCTTTCATATTTCAAATTTTTAGGTAACTACGAGGAAATATAACAGTACGATTTTTAGGACAGGAGGAACAAAAATGCGTATAGGACACGGCTATGACGTCCACAGACTGACCGAGGGCAGAAAGCTCATTCTCGGCGGCGTGGATATACCATATGAAAAAGGACTTTTAGGACATTCCGATGCAGACGTCCTTGCCCATGCCATAATGGATTCCATACTTGGTGCATTGGCACTGGGCGATATCGGCAAGCTTTTCCCCGATAACGACCCCGACTATGAGGGTGCAGACAGTATGAAGCTCATGGAAAAAGTCATAAGCGTTATGGCCGAAAAAGGCTGGAAAATAGGCAATATAGACTCCACCATCTGCGCACAGAAGCCGAAGCTTGCCCCATATATCATCTCCATGCGGGAGCGTATAGCAGAAGCCTGCGGCTGCGATATTTCACAGATATCAGTTAAAGCCACCACCGAAGAAAAACTAGGCTTCACAGGCGAGGAACTAGGCATATCCGCCACAGCGGTCTGCCTGCTTGAAAAAATTTGATACAAAACCAAAAGGACTGCTGTCTTAAACCACAGCAGTCCTTTTTATTGCTATTTTGCCTTATGCGCAACTCCGTCATTGTCAATGTTATAACCGTCAACAGTAGTGTTTATGAGCATCATTCCATAATCATTGAAATAATATCGCTTTCCGCCTATCTTTTTCCAACCTGTCACAACAGTGCCGTTCTTGTTGTTGTAGAACTTCTGCCCACGCCAGCTTACCCAGCCGGACTTTAGATATCCGTCCTCACCGAAGTTGTAATACTTGTCATCAATGTACACAGGACCTCTCAACGCAACACCATTCTGCAGGAAGTATTTCTTTCCTGCAATAGTCGTCCATTCATTCTGCAAAACATGATCGCTGTCAAAATAAAACTCCGTTCCGTCTATTTCTCTCCAGCCTGAAACTGCCTTGCCATCGCCGTCAAAATAATAGGTCTTGTCACCGGCTGTTACCCATTTGTCTTTCTGAGCGCCGTTCTTGTCAATGTAGTAAAGCCCTGAATCATCACTGAACAGCCCCTTTGAAAGCTTGCCGTCATTGTCAAAATGATACAGCTTGTCTTCAATAGTGTGCCAACCTGTAAGTGCAGCCTCGTCCTCACCAATGTAGTAAATTTTTCCCTTTGAAGTAACAAACTCCGACTTAGCCCAGGAGCCGTCCTCTTTCTTGAACTTCCATTCAGCGTCTATCTTAACGATCCCGTCTGCAAGCACGCCCTCGTTTGAGAAGGTGTATTTCTTGTCCCCGTCCTCCTCAAATTCGCCAACAGCCGCCGCACCTGTCAGACCAAAATAATATCTCTTTCCGTCAATGGTCTTCCAACCCGTAGCCTTCTTGCCGGTTTCCTCATCAAAATAGAAGTAATATCCGTTTATTTTATGAAATCCAGTGCAAAGAGTGTGATCAGAGTAGAAATAATACTGATAGAACACCGCCCCGCCGAACTTCTCATAAACCTTTCTGTCATAAGCATTGAATGTCTTTTCACCGAATTTGTCCGCAAGCTCCTCAAGCTTTTGGGTCTCTTTTTCGTCAGGCTTCTCGTCCTTTTTGTAATCGTCCTTTTCAAACTTCACAAGCTTTGAAACATTGGATTTGAACTCTTTTATTTTCTTTTTCTCATCATCAGTGTACTGATCCGTATTCGTCCAACCTGTTGCCGCCACATGGGTCGTTTTGTCAAAATAGTAAGTATCTTCGTCAATATCCTCCCAGCCGTCAGCCACAACACCGCCTCTGCCGAAGTAATAAACATTTCCGCCTATCTCGTTCCAGCCGGAGAGGAGGCGATTTTTCTTATCAAAGTAATAATACTTGTCCTTGATCTTGGTAAAGCCCTTGCCTGCCGAGCCGTCGCCCTTGAAATAATACTTCTCAGGCGGTTCTTCATACCAGCCCTTAGTCATTTTACCGTCATCAGCAAAATGATATCTGTTCTTGTCAATTGTTATCCAGCCCTTGACCATTTCACAGCTATCATTGAAATAATAGCTCTCACCGTCTATCTCCGCAAAGCCCTGAGCGCAAGCCCCTGTAGCTTCATCAGAATAATAATACTTCTTTTCAAGCTCCATCCAGCCCTTGTGAACAGCACCGCTCTCAGAAAAATAATACTTTTTTCCGTCAATGTCCTGCCAGCCTGTGGCCATGTGACCGTCGTCATCATCAAAATAGTATATCTTGCCCTCTATCTCAACAAAGCCCTTAGCCATCTCACCGCTCTTGAGAAAATAATACTGAACATTGTTTATCTTTGCCCAGCCTGTCACACGCTTGCCACTCTCGTCATAGTAATAACCGCCGTCGCTGTCAAAACCCGTGTCAGGGAAGCCGTGATCGTCAAAATAATATTCACCGCCGTTTATCTCGCAAAGGCCCGTCCTGAAAATGCCAGACTCCTCAGAGAAATAGTATTCCTCTCCCTTTATTTTCATTTTTCCACGCTGAATAACGCCGTCCTTGACATAGTAAGTGTCCCCACGATACTTATGCCAGCCGTCAGCCATAGCGTTGCCCTTGTCGTCAAAAAGATAGCAGGTGTTGTCTATTATCTGATATCCAAGCGCCTTTTCGCCCGTCTCCTTGACAATATAATAAGTCGAGCCGTCATGGGTGTGCCAGCCCGAAGCATAATAAGCGCCGTAGTATAAATATCCGCCAAAGCCTGCTCCCATAACGATAGTGCAAGCTACAGCCGCAGCGATCATTTTTTTCTTATCGCTTTTCAGCACCTCATTATATCTGTTGCAAAAATCATTGCCCTCATTGCTGTTTATACTCATAAAGATCCTTCCTGAATTTACACAGTTCTAGTTAGTACAATTATATCACAACAAAATAATAATTTCAATACCGCCGCCCCAATTTTCACACCCCTCACACATAAAAAGCTGCACAGTCCAAATAACTGTACAGCTCATAAAATAAATACCCAAGATAAATGGGCTGTCGAGGACTCCAGCCCCTACAATTTCTCATGACCGCAATTTATCTGTAGTGGCGAACAGCGTTCGCCCGTCCACCCCCACAGTATCAAAGCCACATCAAACCTTAACCCACAGCCGACTCACCGCTTGAAACATTATCCCCCACCGAGCCGACTTTCAAATTACATATCACGATATCCTGAACATTGTTGTAATCAACAGGCGATTGTGCCGTGTCATAATACGCCGTATATGTTCCGTCATCATTGTCCATGATATCAAAGATCGTGTGAACAAAAGCAATGTCACTGCCGTCCGAACCCGTCAGCTTAACAGGCTCATAGTTCTTGTCTGGGTCATAATCCTCAAACCACGCCTTTCTGTCAGCCTCATCAAATAGTATGACATCAGGTTCAAGTGCCTTCCTCAGCGTGTCAATATCCGCCTTAGAGCTAAACGTGAAGTTCAGCCCCGATGTGTTAAAGCTGACCTCCTGTATATCCAACTCAAAAGGCTCAACACCGCAGGTGTACCAACTCGTCTTGCCATTTTCGATCATTGTGCCTGTATACTCACCCTCGCCGTATAAGGTCAGATCAGCGGAATAATTAAGCTCATATTCCTTTTCACCAACACGAAAACTTGTAGCATAAACATCATAATGTGTATCTTCCACATATCGGTCTACCATATTGCCCTTATCATCTGTGTAAAGGAATGAACAGCTCAGAAAAGCAATAGCATGATCGCCATAGTTGTAAGCATTGCCCCACGCCGTATTATACCAATCATCTGAAAAATAATCAGGTGCGTCACGGTATGGCGGGTTAAAATCCACCGTCAGTTCTTTATCATCTGCACCCTCAAGCTCCCCGTTTTTCGGTATAAACACCACCGCCACAGTAGCAAACGGGTCATGATCTATCACGCCGGCCACACGCACATCAAAATGCTCTGTGTCATAAGCATATCCCACCGCCGTGTCAAACACCGTCAGCTGTTCACCGAGGGCACTTATGTCATAGCCCCTGTCGCTGTAAAACCTGCTGAGATAATCGTAATTTTCCTTGTATATCTCCGTCTGCTCCACCTTTGCAATAGCTTTTGAACTGTCGTCTGCCGCAAGCTCCACGTCATTTGAACTTCCGTCCACCGCAGTCCCAACGTCACTATCTATTCCCGACCTGAGCATAAAAGCACCGCCGCCAATGCAAAGCACCACAGCCGCAGCCACCGCCGCAAAACTTCTCTTCCTGCTGACCCTCGCCGCCTTTATATCTTGTATCTCACTTGTCTTTTCATTAAATACATTCCGTCCTGTTTTCTCTTTCATATCGTCCGCCCCCTTCAAAGCGTCAAAAATGCGTTTCTTTCCAACGTCGGAGCATTTCACAGCACTGAATTTTTCTTTTATGATATTCTCAAATTCTCTGTCAGTCATAGCTGTTCCTCCAATCGCTTTTTAAGCCTCTTTCGTCCTCTGTGAAGATATGAAAATATCGTTGACTCCCTGCACTTTAAAAGCCTCGCTATCTCAGCCCCCGAGTAACCCTCGTAATAGTGAAGATAAATAGCCGTTTTCTCTTTTTCCGGCAGTTTTAAGATCTCCTCCATTATCCCGTCAGCCTTGTCCTCCACCATAACGTTTTCCGCCTCAGATAAGCTGACGTGCCTGCGATAAACACGCCTGAGCATACTTTTGCAAGTGTTCTGTGCCGTCACGATGAGCCAAGCCTTTTCGTGCTCGCCGCTGTCAAAGCCTCCGCCATGTTCCATGTATTTCAAAAACACCTGCTGACAAGCGTCCTCGCTGTCCGCTCCGCAGCCATTCATGTATAAATAGCAAATGCGGTATACCATGTCAAAATACATTTCATAAGCCGCCCCGATATTTTTCTCTTTCATCAAACCACCCCTTGCAAAGTGCCGCCAAAGGGGATAACAGCACTTTTATTTGGTTTCATATATAAAACGCATCACAACCCCGAAACCTTGCAGCTCTCCCACAATTTTTTCTAAAATCAGACCTAAAGTATACCACATCTCCCCGCCCCAAACAACCCCGCACCCAAAAATTTATCACCCTGCCTAACCCCACCCTCTCCCCTTTGTCTATTCTGACAGATAAATTACTCATTTCTTACATCACAATACTTGCGTTCATACAGATAATATGTTATAATATATAATGTATATTTATAAATCTAAAGGAGGCTTATTTATGGATCAGCTTATAAAATTACTGAAAAACAACGCCCGTATCACAAACAGTGAGCTTGCCGTTCTTCTCGATAAAACAGAAGAGCAGGTTGCAGCGGATATCGCCAAGCTTGAAGCAGACGGCGTAATAAAGGGCTATTCCGCGATCGTTGACGAAAGTGCCTATGACCCTAATTCAGTTTTCGCTCTTATAGAACTTAAAGTCACCCCACAGTCACAGTCAGGCTTTGACGAGATAGCAAACCAGATCGCAAGCTATGAGCAGGTGGAGTCCGTCCGCCTTATGTCAGGTGCTTATGATATAATCGTTGCCGTGAACGGTGCAAACATCAGGGATATCTCACAGTTTGTTTCCCAAAGACTTGCAACTATCGGCGCTGTCCAGTCCACCGCCACACACTTCGTGCTAAAGGTCTATAAAGACAACGGCATCATGATAGGCACAGATGATAAAGACGAAAGAGGTTTGATCTCCCCATGATAGATTATAATAAAGTGCTTTGCCCTGCCATAAAGGAAATGAAGCCCTCAGGTATCAGAAATTTTTTCGATATCGCACAGCAGCTAGAGGGCGTTATCTCCCTTGGCGTTGGCGAGCCTGACTTCAAAACCCCGTGGCTCATACGTCAGGAAGCTATCTCAACTTTGGAAAAAGGCAAGACCTGCTATACCGCAAACGCCGGACTTATAGCTCTCCGTGAAGAGATAGCCAAGTATTTTCAGCGTACTATCCACACAAGCTATGACCCTAATAAGGAAATAATCGTCACTGTTGGCGGCTCTGAAGCTATCGACCTTACCATAAGATGCCTTATCCAACCCGGTGATGAAGTCCTTATAGTCGAACCGTCCTTTGTCTGTTATCGTCCTATCGTCTCCCTATGCGGCGGCGTTCCCGTGGTCATAGAAACAAAGGAAGAAAACGAGTTCCGACTTACAGCAGACGAGCTTCGTGAAAAAATAACCGACAAAACCAAGCTCCTTGTCCTGCCCTATCCTAATAACCCAACAGGTGCGATAATGCGCCGTGAAGATCTTGAAGCTATCGCAAAGGTGCTTAAAGATACCAATATCATGATAGCCTCAGACGAGATATATTCCGAGCTTACATATTCAGGAAAGCATTGCTCTATCGCAGAAATAGAGGGTATGCGTGAGCGTACTATCGTCATAAACGGCTTTTCCAAAAGCTTTGCAATGACAGGCTGGCGGCTTGGCTTCCTTGGCGGACCAAAAGAGATAGTGTCCCAAATGCTCAAGCTTCATCAGTATGCTATCATGTCCTCCCCTACTGTCAGCCAGTATGCCGCTATCGTTGCCATGCACAGTTGTCAGAAGGATATAGATGCCATGCGTAACGAGTATAATATCCGCCGTCGCTTTGTGGTGGATTCTTTCAATAAGCTTGGTCTTAAATGCTTTGCACCACAAGGCGCATTCTATGTTTTCCCTTGTATCAAAAGCACAGGCATGACAAGCACCGACTTCTGTGAAAAGCTTGTGTACACCAAAAAGGTAGCCGTCGTGCCGGGAGATGCTTTCGGCGAGTGCGGAGAGGGCTATGTGCGTGTCTCCTACGCCTATTCCCTTAACCACCTGAGAGAGGCTATCAAACGTATCGGAGAATTTTTAGAGGATATCAAAAATGGTAACGTGCAGTAATTTAAAAATAAAAGCCTACGGAAAAATAAATCTTGCATTGGATATCGTTGGTAAACGTGATGACGGCTACCATATGCTAAATACTGTCATGCAGTCAGTGTCCTGCTTCGACCTCCTGGACTTCACCCTCTCTGAGGGCGAGGGCATAGAGCTTACCTGCAAACTTGACAGCTTTCCAAAAGGCGAGGATAATATAATCACCAAAGCCTACCATGCCTTTGCCGACTTTACCCATATTGACTTCGGCTGTAAAATAACAGTGAATGTGGAGAAAAACCTCCCCTCACAAGCAGGCATGGGCGGAGGGAGTGCAGACGCCGCCGCTACCCTTAGAGCTTTGGACTTCATGTTTGATACAAGGCTCACCGATGAACAGCTCTGCTCCATAGGTGTGGCTCTGGGTGCAGACGTGCCTTTCTGTATTACAGGTGGCACAAGGCTCTGTCAGGGCGTTGGCGAAATAATGAGCAACCTGCCCTCACCCGACTGCGCTTTCGTAATAATAAAACCCGACGTGGGTATCTCCACCCCCGAAGCTTTCAAAAAGTATGACAGCATTTCAAACCCCAAACGCTGTAATATGGACGTCCTGCTGAGATATATCGGCGGTGGAAAGCTTTTCGGCATATGCTCAAACCTTTTCAATGTGCTGGAATATGCCGCCGACCGTGAGGAGATAGCTCATGCAGTGCAGGAGCTTAAAAACAGCGGAGCTCTCTCCGCCCTTATGACAGGAAGCGGCTCAGCCGTTTTTGGAGTTTTTCCCGATATCGCTTCCGCACAAACAGCCGCAGAAAAGCTGTCAGGCTGGAACTATAAGTGCGTTTGTCAGCCTGTAAAACAGGGCTGGGAATTTGTATATTAATGAGGTGAAATAATTGAGCAGAAATAAATGCAGAATTTGCGGATACCACTTTAAAAGCGATGATGAGATAATTTGTCCTGAGTGCTTCACAGCCCGTGACGAGGATATAAGCTGTAACAGCCTTTCAGATGACCTGCACTCTCATGATCTCCGTGCCGATAACGAGCAGGACGGCTGGTTCGGTCAGTCTGAAAATGACACCTTCAAGGAAGAAAAGAACGATTTCGTTTCCGAGGAACGTAAAGAGGAAGCAAGGGACGAGAATTTCCAAAGCACCTATACCCCACCTAAAAACCCTACCCCTCCCCCGAGCTATTCAAATTCAAGAGCTGAAAAGCTTGCCGCCCTCAATAACTACAGCCAACAGCGTACAAGCTATAACCGCCCAAACAACAGCTCCTATAGCTTCAACGCCACGAACATAAACCACTCTAACAAAAAGAATGGCGGCAAAGGCTGTGCCACCGCCGTTGTGGTCATAATAATCCTTATGGCTATCCTCCCAACTATCATAGGCTTTGTCTCATCAAAAATAATTTCAAGCAAATATGACGACTATAACTATGACTACGATTATGACGATACCTATAGTGAAGCCGAAGATGACTACACCGACCATTCCAACCTCTATGTAGTGCAAGACGCTGAGGACGGTACCTACAGCGTTCAGTATCAAGGCTATACCCTCACCGAACGCAAAGTAAGCGACCTGACCGATGAGGAAAGAAACTCCCTTTCAGGCGGTATTATAAGCGGTGACACAGTATGGGAAATAGACCTCGACCTTGATGTTAATATCAGCGATAGCAACAGACAGGTAAAATTCACCTTTGCCTACAACACCGCCTATGACGAAAACGATAATTCGTTTTTCTCAAACAACTTCTTCCCCGGTGAAAGCGACTACGAAGACGATATGACCTATACGATCAAGTTCCTTGTCCCAGCCGATTCAAAGCGCACCACGTTCACAGCCTGCTTCCAGAATGACGATTGGATAACAGATTCATTCCAGTTCAATATCCCCCTTGACGAAAACACAGACTCATCAGGCGACCTATCCTCTGACTCCTACACCAAAATAGGCGGAGTTGACACAGCGGCATGAACGATATCCTTAAAAGCTGTACCCTCTGCCCAAGAGAGTGCAAAGTGAACCGATACGAGCATAAAGGCTTCTGCGGTGAAACTGCCAAAGTAAGGATAGCCCGAGCCGAGCTTCATATGTGGGAAGAACCTTGTATCAGCGGCACAGAAGGCTCAGGAACAGTATTTTTCTCAGGCTGCTGTCTGAAATGCTGTTTCTGCCAAAACTACGAAATATCCGCTGAGGGCAAAGGCTTTGAGCTTACCGAACAAGAACTTGCAGACACTTTTCTGCGGCTTCAATCAATGGGCGCAAACAACATAAACCTCGTCAATCCCACCCATTTCGTTCCGCAAATAATCAAAGCGCTCGACCTCTGTAAAGATAAGCTCACTATCCCCGTGGTCTATAACAGCGGCGGTTATGAAAAGCCCCAAACGCTGGAGCTTCTTCGTGGCTATGTGCAGATATTTTTACCCGACCTTAAATATTTTGATCCTACACTTTCGGATAAATATTCCAAAGCCGCAGACTATTTTGAAAACGCCGCTGCTTCAATACATAAAATGGCGGAGCTTTCAGGCAAGCCAACCTTTGACGAAAAGGGCATAATGCAGAGCGGCACAATAGTCCGCCACCTTGTCCTCCCTACCCACCGTAAAGACTCCATAAAGCTTATGGAGTGGCTAGGCAAAAATTTTGCCAAAAACGAGATAATGATAAGTCTTATGAGCCAGTTCACCCCAGTGTATAAAGCCTTTGACTACAAAGAGCTTTGCCGTAAGACATCAACTTTCGAGTATAACACCGTCATCGACGCCGTGAACAAATACGGTTTTGAGGGTTTTGTCCAAAGCCGCACATCCGCCGCCAAAGATTTTATCCCCAAATTTTATGACGAAAAATACTACTGATATCCAATTTTTTTATCGGACTGCCATGCTAACACAGACAGCCAGATATTTTTGTAATAAAATTGTTATACATTCCCTATTGACATTTTGAACAAAAAAGTTTATAATGTTAATGTAAGTTTGGTAAAACAAACTTGAATGGGGTAACTTATGGGGTAAACATTAGTCACCAACCGTAAAAAGGGCAGCAAAATTGCCGCCTGCATATAAGTTATCGAAAAGAGGTCATGCAAATGTCAAAGGCTTTCGGTTCAAGATATTCCATTGAAAATTCCGAGGAAGCAAAGGAGTATTTTGAGTTTGTAAAGGACCTGCTTGACAGCGATGTTGTAAACGAAATGAAAAATTTTCGTCATCACTATAGTACGACTTGCTATCAGCATTGCATCAATGTATCCTACTATAACTATCTCGTTTGCAGAAAATTGGGACTAAATTCAAGATCCGCAGCAAGAGCAGGTCTGCTTCACGATCTGTTCCTTTATGATTGGCGGGATCGTGAGAAGAAAAAAGGCGAGATGCCTCACGGAATGACCCACCCAAAGGTCGCACTCAACAATGCGAAACAGCATTTTGAGATAGGCAAGCGTGAGGAGGATATGATAGTCAAGCATATGTGGCCGCTGACCCTGAAATTCCCTAAATACGCTGAATCTTACGTTATCGTGTGTATCGACAAATACACCGCAATGTTGGAAATAGGCTCTTATTTGGGTCAGAAAATGAAAGAAAAAGCGAAAGCAATGCGAACAAAACAGCATTAAACCAAAGCGGACAGGCACACACCTGTCCGCTTTCAGTTTGTTGACAAATCCCTAAATAAATGTACAATTTATCGTACACTTATATAAACACAAAAAGACCGCCCCCTAATATAAGGGACGGTCTTTCCCGTTTATCAGGCAAAATAAACGGATATTGGTGTTTAGTGAATGTCGTTGTAAAGTGCAATGTAATCCTTGGCGGACTTTGTCCAGCTGAAATCCTGCTTGAGCGCAGTGTTCACAAGCCTGCCCCACTTCATCTTGTCATCATAGTATGCCCTGGCTCTAACAACAGCGTCAAGCATATCATGTGCGTTGTAGGACTTGAACGTAAATCCGTTGCCGCCCTTGTCGCCTGCGTCATGGATACTGTCTCTCAAACCGCCTGTCTCTCTTACGATAGGTATAGTACCATATCTCAGAGCGATCATCTGAGCCAAACCGCAAGGCTCGCTCTGCGACGGCATAAGGAACATATCCGCACCAGCGTATATCTTCTTGGACAGCTCAGGCACAAAACCAATGGTCAGACCCACTCTGTCAGGATAACGATAATGCATTTCGCTGAAAAAGTCCTCGTATATCTTCTCCCCCGAACCAAGAATAGCAAACTTGCAGCCAAGTCTGATGATGTCCTCAAACACATACTTGATAAGGTCAAGACCCTTGTGTGAAACAAATCTCGTTACGATACCGATAACAGGCTCTTTTCCATGTGCCATGCCAAGCTCGCTGAGCAAAGCGTGCTTGCAAACAGCCTTGCCCGTCTTGTCATTCAAACTATAATTCTTAGCAATAACAGGATCAGTTGCAGGATCATAAATCTTCTGATCTATACCATTAAGTATTCCGCAAAGCTTGTATTGCTTGTTAACAAGCTCCCTGTCAAGACCATGTGAATACCATGGATCAAGTATCTCCCAAGCATAGCTTGGCGAAACTGTCGTCACCTTGTCAGCCGTTTCAATAGCAGCCTTCATAAAGTTCACATCACCGTCATATGAAAGCAGATCCGCATGATAAAGCGGAATGCCCATAATATCGTTGATAAGTTCTAAGCCATATTGTCCCTGATACTGAATATTGTGTATGGTAAATACCGTCTTGATATCCTCATAACCCTGCTGATAGCGGTAGAAAATATCATAATAAACAGGAACAAGTGCCGTCTGCCAGTCATTGGCGTTTATAACATTTGGCTTAAAGTCGATGTATCTCAGCAGCTCGAGAACTGCCCTTGAGAAGAATATAAATCTCTCAGCATCATCATAAAAGCCATACAGACCGTTTCTCTGGAAGTAATACTCATTATCCAAAAGATAATAAGTCACTCCGTTCACAACGCCTGTAAAAACGCCGCAGTATTGATTTCTCCATGCCACCGGCACAGTGAAATTCGTAACATATGTCAGCTTGTCCTTAAGCTCCTGCCTGATAGAGCTGTAATAAGGTATCACGACTCTGCAATCGTGACCCTCAGCATTGATAGCCGCAGGCAGTGAGCCTGCAACATCAGCCAATCCACCTGAAGCAATAAAAGGCAAAGCCTCACTTGCAGTATAAAGTATGTTCATATCCGAACCCTCTTTCCTAAGTCATTGCGACCTTTTTATACAGAAGCTCCCTTTCCTACATACATAGGATACTGTGGCGAGCTTGTAAGGATATGGTTTTCACAGATAGAAACGTTCTTGTCTGTGATAAGATAGTTAAGCTCAGCATTGTCACCAACAACAGTGCCCTGCATAAGGATACAGTTCTTGACCTTTGCACCCTTGCCTACCTTAACGCCTCTGAACAGTACAGAGTTCTCTACCTCGCCCTCTATGATACAGCCGTCAGCAATAAGAGAATTTGATACCTTGCTGTCCAGATCGTACTTAACAGGAGCATTGTCGCTTACCTTTGTGTAGATAGAACGCTTTGGAACGAACAGCTTGCGTGCATTCTCAGGTTCAAGCAGAGCCATGTTTGACTTAAAGTAGCTTTCAGGGCTGTTGAGCTTGCTGAAATAGTTATCGTACTCGTAGATCTTTATCTTAAGCTCTCTGCACTTCTCCTGAAGAATATTTCTCTCAAAGCTTACATTTCCTCTAGCCATTGCGTCATTAACAGTTTCAATAAGGAAATCCATTGACATAACGAACACATTAAGGCTCGTTGTGCAAGTGCCGCTGATGTCAGGATTGATAAGAACAGAGGTTACGTTCTTGTCAGCGTCAACGTTGAATACTGTTGAAGTCTTTATATCATCAGAGCTGTAAACGCCTGTGTGTGCAACAGCAGTGATGTCAGCACCGCTCTCAATGTGAGCCGCAACGATAGGCTTGTAGTCAATGTTTGTAACAACGTCGCAGTCTGAAAGGATAACATATTAGCTCTTGAGTGCTTGATAAAGCTCATCGCACCATAAAGAGCCTCTATCCTGCCTCTGTAAAGAGTGCTTTCAACGTTGCCGAATGGAGGCAGAATGTAAAGTCCGCCCTTTTTTCTTGCCAGATCCCACTCTCTTGCAGAGCCGAGGTGATCCAGAAGTGACTGATAGTTAGATTTTGTTATAACACCGACCTCGCTTATGCCGCTGTTTACCATGTTAGACAGTGGGAAGTCGATAAGGCGGTATCTTCCGCCGAACATTACAGAACCCATAGTTCTGTTCTTTGTCATGTCGCCAAGAGTCGTGTCGTGCATATTAGCGAAAACAAGACCCAGTACGTTACCCATATTTACATCCATGTTTACTCGGTCCTTTCTTAGATATTCTCGTAAATTATTGCCTTCGGTGCAACAACACTGCCGTCAGAAACGGTCAGATTATTGCCCACTACAGCAACGCCCCATGAGTCCTTGTCCTCGATAGTTTCAGGTCTTGCACCGATCTGAGCGTTCTCACCGATAACAGTGTTCTCGCCAACGATAGCATACTCGACCTTTGCACCCTTCTTGACAACTGCGCCAGGCATAAGGATAGAATCCAGTATCTCAGCGCCTTCCTCAACAGTAACGCCGTCAGAGATCATTGAAAACTCTACAGAGCCGTCGATAACGCAGCCCTCTGTTACCATAGAGTTCTGTACCTGAGCGTTCTTGCCTATGCTCTGAGGTGGCATAACAGGGTTTCTTGAGTATATCTTCCAGCTTGTGTCATAAAGATCGATAGGAATGTTAGGATTGATAAGGTCCATATTTGCTTCCCAAAGAGAGTCGATAGTTCCAACGTCCTTCCAGTAGCCGTCAAAACGATAAGCCACAAGCTTCTCACCTGCTTCTCTCATGTCAGGGATAATGTTCTTGCCGAAGTCCTTTGAAGCTTCCTTGTCATTCTCATTAGCGATAAGATAAGCTTTCAGCTTCTTCCAAGTGAATATGTAGATACCCATTGAAGCAAGAGTTGAACGAGGATTCTTTGGCTTCTCCTCGAAGTCTATGATGTTGTCGTCCTCGTCGGTTATCATGATACCGAAACGTGACGCCTCTTCCTTTGGAACGTCCAGAACAGCGATAGTAGCGTCAGCGTTCTTAGCTTTGTGATATTCAAGCATCTTGTTGTAATCCATTTTATAGATATGGTCGCCTGAAAGAACAACAACATACTCAGGGTCATATCTGTCTACAAAAGCGATATTCTGATAAATAGCGTTTGCAGTACCCGAATACCAATCAGCGCCTGAAGCTGTCTGATAAGGAGGAAGCACATGAACGCCTCCGTGTATTCTGTCAAGATCCCAAGGCTGACCGTTTCCAATGTACTCATTGAGTACCAATGGCTGATACTGTGTCAGCACGCCCACTGTGTCGATACCTGAATTGATACAGTTCGAGAGAGGAAAATCAATGATACGATACTTAGCACCGAAAGGTACTGCCGGTTTTGCAACGCTCTGTGTCAGGGCATACAATCTGCTTCCCTGACCGCCTGCCAGCAGCATTGCAACACATTCTTTTTTGTTGAACATAATTAATTCACCCACCAATTTTTATTAAGTCTATATTACTCAGCCTTTTTAGCTGTGGACTTCTTAGTTGTTTTCGCCTTAGCGGCTTTCTTGACAGCAGTTTTCTTAGCCGCTGTCTTTGTTTTTTTCTTTCCCTCTGCCTTTTTCTCAGGCACAGGTCTTTCCTCTTTCTTCACCGTGAAATACATACAAGAGAACGCAGGAATATCGATGCAGACTGACTGGTCAAAGCCGTGCATCTTAACATCTACCGCCTTGACAGTACCGTTCGTGCAAGGGGATCCGTCAACAGAAGACGAGTTGAACACCTCTGTATAGCTGCCCCAGTAAGGAACGCCAAAGCAGTATGACTTTCTTTCCACAGGAACGAAGTTGCAAACCACGATGACCTCTCCGCCGTTTTTGTCAAAACGTCTGAAGATGATGATACTCTGCTTGAAATCGTCATTTGATATCCAGCTAAAGCCCTCCCAAGAGAAATCTCTCTCCCAGAACTGAGGGTGGTCAAGATAGAAATGATTGAGGTTCTTGGAGTAGTTCAGATAATTGCGGTGGTTCTCATATTCGTCCACCATGAACCATTCCAGACCATTCTCGTAATCCCACTCTCTGAACTGAGCAAAATCAGCACCCATGAACAGAAGCTTCTTACCTGGGTGAGCCATCATATAAGCCATGAACAGCTTGCACTGCTTGAACTTATTGTCGATATCTCCACCATACATTTTATTTACCAATGAAGCCTTACCATGCACCACCTCGTCATGAGAGATAGGCAAAATAAAGTTTTCAGAGAAAGCATAGAAGAATGAGAACGTGAGCATATCATGATGAAAAGCTCTGTCAATAGGGTCAAGAGCCATATATTTGAGCATATCGTTCATCCAGCCCATGTTCCACTTGAAGTTGAAGCCAAGACCGCCGTCGCTCGCAGGCTTTGTTACCATAGGCCATGAAGTTGACTCTTCAGCTATCATAAGGGTATTAGGGTTTCTTCCGAACACAGCGGTATTGAGATCCTTGAAGAACTGAACAGCTTCAAGATTTTCCTTTCCGCCGAACTTGTTAGGTGTCCACTCTCCGTCACGTCTGTCATAGTCAAGATAAAGCATAGACGCAACAGCGTCAACTCTCAGACCGTCAACGTGATATTTTTCTATCCAGTAAAGAGCGTTTGAGATAAGGAATGACTTTACCTCGCCCTTTGAATAATCGAAAACTCTCGTTCCCCAAGTGAGGTGATCTGCCTTTTTCGGGTCAGAGTATTCATATGACGGACCTCCGTCAAACTCGAACAGTCCTGCCTCATCTCTAGGAAAATGCGCAGGCACCCAATCAAGGATAACGCCTATTCCCGCCAAATGGAAAAGGTCTATCATTTTCATGAAGTCATAAGGCGTGCCGAAACGTGAAGTCGGCGCAAAATAGCCGATACCCTGATAGCCCCAAGATCCGTCAAAAGGATATTCCGCCAACGGCATAAGCTCGATATGAGTATAGCCCATTTCCTTTATATAAGGGATTATAGTATCTGCAAATCTAACATATGAGAAATATTTTCCGTCAGGACAAGCCTTCCATGAATTGAGATGTACCTCATAAATATTCATAGGACAATTGTAGATATCCTTAGACTTCTTCTCGGTCATCCACTTTTTATCGCTCCAAAGATAATCGTCTATATCGAAAACCTTTGAGCCGGTGTTCGGAGCGACCTCCATGTGTGTGCCGTACGGATCAGCCTTATAATGGGTCTTGCCGTCACAGCCGTGGATACAGTATTTGTATGTATCATAAGTCTTAAGCCCTGTAACAAAAGCCTCCCACACCTCTGAGTCGTCTATCTTCTCCATTGGAGTGGCATTTTCGTCCCAGTCATTGAAATCTCCCACAACAGAAATGCCCTCAGCATGTGCTGCCCAGACTCTGAAATAATATCCTTCTATGCCGTCTTTCTCTCCCTTATGGCAGCCAAGAAACTTATATGTTTCGCAGTTTGTGCCATTGTGGAAAAGATAGAGCGGCAGTTCATAATCCTTTGGAATAATATCTATCATAATTCAGCCTCCCTTGTCTTTTTGTGAAAACCGCTGAATAATTTCGGTGTTTCATACTTACATTTTAATCTTTTTTGAACAAATTTGCAATAGTTTTAGTAGTTATTCTCGTATTCGCACATATTTCAACAGATAGTTTTATATATTTTGCACAATAGATTTTATATAATAACATAGAAAAAGTAAAGTCAAAGTATACAAAAGTAAAAAATTGCAGGCAAAAGTCGGCAAAGTCATTTACATTCATTCTTCATTCTCGTCACGAAGGAAAATTTTTGCGGCAATAATAGTTATATCGTCACGCCTGCCTCCTGTTCGCTGAGCAAGCGCCTTTGCGCCAAGCGCCGTGACTATCTCCTGAGCGTTCATTCCGTTACAGCGGAGTATCTCTCGTGCTGTAGCGTCCTCGACACCGTCTGAGGTCATAAGCAGAACGTCCCCGTCAAAGAGCTTAAGCTCGCTCACATCAGGTGTACACTCCGCAAGTATCCCAGCAGGAAAAGCCTGTCCGCCGATAGCTTTAAGACCGCCGTCACGGAAAAGAAAGCTTTGCGCCGCACCCGATTTAAGAAACTGCACCGTTCCGCCATTAAGCTCCAGCCGCATTATATCAAGGGTCGCAAAAGATTCCTCCCAGCCCTTAACTCTGAGCATGGAATTTATAAGCCTATGGGCTGTCTGCATAGACATTCCCGATCGTATGAGCCTTGTAACAAGACTTACGGAAAACAATGAATCCAGTCTCGCTCTTTTTCCTGTTCCCATGCCGTCTGAAAGGACGATATACTTTTCGTTGACGCTTGAATCGAAGACTTCAAAGCTGTCTCCCGAATATTCTCCGCTTGACGAAGCCGAAAAGCTTTTTATATCAACTGTGAATTTCGGTATTTCCGCAAAAGACATTCTGGTTATATTATCCACCTTGACTATCACAGGCATATCAAGGTCATAATCTATCATTTCTGAAAGCGTTGCTGTGAGCCTTACAAGATCACCCCTGAACTGAGCAGTTATAAAAACGTCCACACGCTGACAAAGGTTTTCGTCTATGTAAACGCAGGTTTTCACATTTGGATAGCCAAGGTTTGAGAAATGCTCCCTTACTCTTGCTGAAAGCTGAGGATCAACGCTTCTCACCTGACCTGCCCTGAAAGAAAGGTCGGATAAGATATCCTCCATGGAGGAAAGCTGTTCGCTTAAAAACTCACGCATTTCACGAACTCTCATGCTGTCGGCACGTTCTGCCACAAAGTCGGTATACAATTCATTGAAGCTTTTGCAAAGAAGCGACTTTCTCACACAGCCACCCAAATGCTTTTCAACGTCGTCAAGGCTGAGGTTATTATATGTACAAACTATGCTTTCAAGCTTTGAAAAGCTGTCATCAAGCTGTACACAACGCTTACTGCACACTGAGTACATATCACAATCGGTACAAACAACAGATCGTACACGCTTTGACAGTGTAGCTTCCTTTGAGCGTTTATCTATCGCCGCAGTGACCATTGTAAGCTGGCCTCTGATACCGCCCAGAGTTCTCGAAGCCATATTGAGCTTTGAAGAAGTGGTCTGCCCTACAAGGTCAACGGAATTTTTCACTCCCACCACTTTTTTTGCCACCCTTTTTATCACAGGAACAGGCAGGGCGATAAAAAGCACAGAGCCTATAAGCAAATCAGCAAACATTGAAAATGTATCACCATTCACGCCCATTGCCACAAGGCTCACAAGTGAAACTGCAAGGAAAACAAGCACTATCACAAGAGAGCCGAATTGCAGAAAAGCTCCGCAGATAAGTCCTGACGTGGCAAGCAAAAGTGTATTTCTCGCAAGTGACGGAGTACAAAGGAGTACACCGCAGGTGGTCAATGCACCAACAACTGCACCGCCTATATTTCTATACTTTCGCACTGCCATAAGCATAAACAAAGTGCCTGCTATCCTGCCCAGATTCACCACATGGAGCGGTGCGGCAGTAATGGTCGAGATAAACATAATATAAAGTATAGCTGTGAAAACTCCGTTTATTCCTGTAAGGTCAAAAACACCGCTTCGGTTTCTTTGACGTTTTACGGTCAGTGCAATAAAAACAACACAGCCACACATGAGCGAGCTTATCATTCGCAGTGAAGCCGTATATGTATCCGACGGCATTGCAACCGACATTACACAGCTGAAAAGAAGCATTGCTCCTGTTGTGAGGAGCGACACAAAAACGGGGTCGTCCTTATGGTCGGCAGAGGGCATCACAAGCCTTACCGCCCCTATAACAAGTATCGCACAAAGCTGAACGATACCCTCTGAGAATGTTCCGCTTACAAAATATGCAAGTGCAGAGCCTAAAAAAGCAGGTATCACATTAGTTCCCGAAAGCACTGCCACCGCCACGTTCATTGACGAGGGGAAGCCTAAGATCTTTCCGAAGCTTGCTGTAAACGCTGCTGCCGCCGATAAAACAGCCATAAGTACATTCGTTTTGCCTGAGGTATGAAATTTTGCCGTATGCCGTATTTTTTCCATTGCTTATCACGTCCTATGTTTCCAAAATGTAATAATTACATTTTAGCAGGACTATCAAGCGAAAGGTGTCGCAATATGGGCTTGAAATTGAAATACTGACCAAATTTACGGACAGATCTCATAACTTTCAACGTCATGAAAATCTGCTGTTGAAAATCGGGATAGTTGCCGAGCAACGGACGGACGAAATGGGACGTCGCATTTCTGCTTGCAGAAACTGAGCCGCTCCCCTGCAAGTAACGAAGTTTAATTGTACAAAAATATGTACAATTAGACAAGCTTTCTAAGGGCTTCGGAAAAGGTTATGAATTGTTCCATGGAAAGAGCTTCAGGACGGA
>OHLJ01000613.1_pt1 | contig 20709 bp, 17 predicted proteins | sample 1568991 | NCBI WGS metagenome assembly OHLJ01 (sample SAMEA3879601, study PRJEB24766) | human gut metagenome | biome: human-associated habitat; feature: feces | place: USA | collected 1985/1987
CTGCGTGTCATTCTAACACTCACGCCTTGCTAAAAACCCATGAAACACTTTTCTTATTATAATTTCGTAGGTTAATTAGCGCATAAACCACTGAAATAGCTACTTGAAACAAGAAAAAAGACCTACAAAAAGAATCTATCAACATCTTTTCGTAGGTCTTTGTCATAACTTCAATTTGTTTACATGCAATAAACACCCACTAATCTACATATCATTGGTCAATTAGTATGTTTTCAAAATCAGCATGTAATATGACATAGTCTATAAGTTTAATCTTTTACATTTTAAAGCGGTATCCCACACCCCATATAGTCTCAATATACTGAGGCTTGCTTGTATCAAGCTCAATCTTCTCTCTGATTTTCTTGATGTGGACAGTTACAGTTGCGATGTCACCGATTGAATCCATATCCCAGATTTCCTTGAAAAGTTCTTCCTTAGTGAAGACATGGTTAGGATTCTCTGCAAGGAACGTAAGAAGGTCGAATTCCTTCGTTGTAAAAGGCTTCTCCTCACCATTAACAAATACTCTTCTTGCTGTCTTATCAATCTTGATTCCACGAATCTCAATAATATCATTTTCCTGCACATTGCTGCCAATCAGTCTTTCATAACGGGCAAGGTGTGCCTTTACTCTTGCTACCAGCTCGCTTGGGGAGAATGGTTTTGTGATATAATCATCTGCACCTAGTCCCAGTCCGCGAATCTTGTCAATATCATCCTTCTTGGCAGATACCATAAGAATCGGTGTATTCTTTACTTCACGAATACGTTTGCAGATTTCAAAGCCGTCCATGCCCGGAAGCATCAGGTCTAAGATATACATGTCAAAATCAGATGCCAGTGCTTTCTCCAAGCCCCTTGCTCCATCACTTTCGATTTCGACATCGAAACCGCTTAACTCTAAATAATCCTTCTCCAGTTCTGCAATTGAAACCTCATCTTCAATAATCAATACTTTACTCATTTGGAACCTCCTGATATTTTCTCAGTACAAAATACATGATTGTACCTGTTTCTTCTTTACTGGTTGCCCATATCTTTCCGCCATGGTCTTCAATAATTTTACGGACAATGGATAAACCGATACCGCTTCCGCCGGTTGCGGAATTTCTTGAAGTATCTGCCCGGAAGAACCGGTCAAAGATATATGGCAGGTCTTTCTTTGCAATTCCTTTTCCATTATCTTCTATCTCTACCTGGATAAAATCACCCACATCCTTTACACGAATATTGATAAAGCCCTTCGGCTTATCCAGATATTTGATGGAATTATTAATAATATTATGAATGACACGCTTTAACTGCTCCGGGTCTGCAATAATCTGCACATCATCCCCAGCGTAATTAAAATACGATAAACCGATATTTTTTGCCTCTAAATCCAGGCCGATTTCTTCTACGCAGTCATCGAAATATTCCATTACATTTATCTTGCTAAAATTATATGGAATTCGATTAGTATCAATCTTTGAATAAAGTGTCAGCTCATTTAATAGCAAATCCATCTCATTGGCTTTATTATAAATGGTCTTGATATATTTATCCCTTTTTTCCGGCGTATCTGCCACACCATCCATCAGACCCTCCGAATAACCTTTCACAGCAGTAATCGGGGTCTTTAAATCGTGGGCAATATTACTGATTAAAACACGGTTTTCTTTCTCTGATGCCAGCTTCTCTTCTGCAGAATCTTTCAGTCTCTGCCGCATCTCTTCGAAGTTCTGGCACAGCTCGCCAATTTCATCATTGCTGTCTATTTCCAAAGTAAAATCAAGGTTTCCCTCTTTGATATTCTGGGTTGCCATCTCTAACTTCTTAATCGGAGTAATGATGCTCCGGTAATTCCATATGGTAAGCATACCTGCCGTCAACAAAAGTATCAATAACACAGAAATAATAATATCTATCAGAAGTTCCTTCATTTCCGGCACAAGTGATTTAATAGATGTAATTACAAACAACGTTCCTTCCGAACCATCCGAAAAATCAAAGTCAATCCGCTTAATCATTTCCTGTTTATCACTGTCAATGAAATAGCCGGTCTCTCCCCCTGTCTTTGTATCCATATAATCCGGCAGATTTTCCGGAACCGTATTCAAATCATTCGTTCCCACATAGACTTCTTCATTATCCCTCATGACAATCAGGTAGGAGTTTTTCCCCTGCAGAGTCTCATTAACCTGCATTAAATATTTCATGTCCAGGAATTTGTCCGGGTCGCTTTCCGCTGTATCCAGTAACTTCTGACAACTGTCCCTTGTCACCCGGTTCCACATCTGCACCGTATTGGTCAGATAACTAATATTTCCATCTTCCACCTGATAGGTGTTGGCAATATCTCTTAACTGAAAATAACGGAATCCGCACATTGCCAACGCGGCCAATGTCACCGGCACAAATATGATAATACAAAATGATATAATCAGCTTTGTCCTTAGTTTCATTCTCAAGCCTCCAGTTTTTCATAATCATAGTATACCACATGCAGTCTCTTTTCCCATGAAAATTCTGAGAATTATTCTAAAGAATTTATAAATTATTTTCCAACCACCCAAAACTCTTTGCTGGTTTTCTCATTAAAACTACGAGAAACACGCTTTGCGAGTTTCTCGAGTTATCGCGGTGCTCGCCAAATCTGCATGCAAGCATGCGATTTTTCTCGCTACTCGCGTAAATACCAAAAGACCTCTTTCCGGCATTTCAATCATTTCCCTTAAGAAATAAATCTTTTCCGAAAAGAGGTCTTTCTTCTTTATACTATTCTGGAATCTATTCCAATATTATAAGTGTTTCTTTAATTCATCAACTTTGTCCAACGCTTCCCATGGAAGTGCAACATCGGTTCTTCCAAAGTGACCATATGCTGCTGTCGGGCGATAAATCGGTCTGCGTAAATCAAGCATCTTGATAATTCCTGCCGGACGAAGGTCAAAGTTCTCACGGATAATTTCTACTAATTTCTCATCAGAAACTTTTCCGGTACCAAAAGTATCAACCATAACAGAAGTAGGCTGTGCTACACCGATTGCATAAGATAACTGAATCTCACAACGCTCTGCAAGACCTGCTGCTACTAAGTTCTTAGCAACGTAACGTGCTGCATATGCTGCTGAACGGTCAACCTTGGTGCAATCCTTACCGGAGAATGCTCCGCCGCCGTGACGGGCGTATCCACCGTATGTATCTACGATAATTTTACGTCCGGTAAGACCTGCATCACCGTGTGGTCCACCGATTACGAAACGTCCGGTTGGGTTGATGAAAAATTTAGTATTCTCATCAACTAATTCCTTTGGAAGGACTGGGTCAAAAACATATTTCTTAATATCCTCATGAATCTGTTCCTGAGTTACATCCTCGTCATGCTGTGTAGAAAGTACAACTGCCTCTAATCTCTTTGGTTTTCCAGCCTCATCATACTCTACAGAAACCTGTGATTTTCCGTCTGGTCTTAAGTATTTTAAAGTACCATCTTTACGAACTTTGGTTAACTGTAATGCCAGTTTGTGAGCTAAAGAAATCGGATATGGCATATATTCCGGTGTCTCGTTGGTTGCATAACCAAACATCATACCCTGATCTCCGGCACCGATTGCTTCAATCTCCTCATCGGTCATTTTATTTTCTTTTGCTTCCAAAGCCTTGTCAACACCCATTGCAATATCCGGTGACTGCTGGTCTAATGCTACCATAACAGCACAGGTATGTCCGTCAAATCCGGTTTCTGCATGGTCATAACCGATTTCATTTACAGTATTTCTTACAATTGCAGGAATGTCTAATTTTGCCTTTGTAGTAATCTCTCCTGTTACAAGTACAAATCCGGTACAGCTTGCTGTCTCACAGGCAACACGGCTCATTGGATCCTCTGCCATACATGCGTCAAGAATTGCATCTGAAATCGCATCACACATTTTGTCTGGATGTCCTTCTGTTACGGACTCTGATGTGAATAATCTTTTTTCCATCGTTTTCTCCTCTCGTTTTGTTGATTCCCTTATTAAGTATCTGGTGGATGCGCTTGGCTCCTCTTTCTTCCAGACCTTTTTTCGCTGCTCGCGTAAAATAAAAAAAACCGCTTACATTATAAGCGGACCCGATAACGGTAAAGATAATCAAATCCTCTTATTGTTCGACTTGCTCGCTCAGGTTGGCACCTTCCTTATGTTGTGGGGTTGCCGTGACTTCATTGATCCTATGTATCTCCATCACTCTGAATAAGAGAAATTACAATATTGAATTTTCAAATCTCTATGGGAGAGAATACACCTATTATATCGAAATGTCAAGCACCATATTTTCTCATCAACAGAGAAAACATTCCTTATTACTTTTTGTATCCTTTTGACAAATTTTGCCGATTTTTACTGTTAAGATTGACATTTTTAGCAAAAAGAATATACTTAAATAGGAATATAATTGTGATTTGTTCTATCATAATTATAAAATCCATCCAGAATGAGGACCACATGCATGAAAGAATATCAGACAAAAGATTTGTTACCAGGTATGGTTACAGCAATTCCTGTCCGCACCAAGCGTGGACAGCTTATTATTAATCCGAATGTAGAACTTACGCGTACCCTGATTTCCAGACTGGAATTTTATGGCATCGCCAGTGTGCAGATTACAGAAAATAAACAGGTCGCTACTCCAATGGAAACGCCAAAAGATCCGGCATATTTTCCTGCCAAAAGCCCTGTTTCTGCACCAAGTCCGGTTTCTGATGCTTCTTACTCACAGAAGCTCAAAAGTTCTCCGGAATTCCAGCGTTTTCAGGTAGATTTCACCCTGCGTTCCCAGGATTTAAAGAACTGTTTTGATGCTTATCTTTCCGATGGAGGAACCGTAAACAAAGAAGAGCTTTTATCAAAGACCATTTCTTTAGTAAGTCCAAAGCAGACCACTCTGGATGTCTTTGATATGTTACATAATATGCGTCAGGTCAACGACAGCACCTATGCACACAGTCTGAATGTTGCCATCATCTCCCGTATTATCGGAAAATGGCTGCATTTTTCCAATGAAGAATTAGACACTCTCACCCTTGCCGGTCTGCTTCATGACATCGGTAAGACAAAAATTCCGGATGAGGTCTTAAATAAAGACGGAAAATTAACAGATGAAGAGTTCCAGATGATTCGTAATCATCCGAAATATGGCTACGATATTTTAAAATCCCAGCCATTAAATTCCCATATTAAAAAGGCAGCTCTCATGCACCATGAACGTTGCGATGGTTCCGGTTATCCAATGGGGCTTACCATGGAAGAAATCGATGACTATGCACTCATCATTGCGATTGCCGATGTTTACGATGCCATGACAGCAGCACGCTCCTATCGTGCTCCCCTTTGTCCGTTTGAGGTGATCGCCGAATTTGAAAAAGACGGTCTGCAGAAATATAAGCCAAAGTATATTCTGACCTTCTTAGAGAATATTGCCAATGCATACCAGAACAACCGGGTTATGTTAAGTGATGGTACTTCCGCCCGCATTGTTTTATTGAATCATCGTCGTCTTTCCAAGCCACTGGTTCAGTTAGATGATGGAGCCTGTATTGACCTTGAGAAAAGTCCTTTATATATCAAAGCAATCATATAAACTACGAGAAACACGCTTTGCGAGTTTCTCGAGTTATCGCGGTGCTCGTCAAATCTGCATGCAAGCATGCGATTTTTCTCACTACTCGCGTAATAGAAAAAGACCTCATAGAGCAGTTCTTGCCGCCCTACAAGGTCTTTGTTTTCGCTCAATTTTGTCACTCCATAGGCTAGTAAATTTTACTCTTTAGAAATAAAATACTCTGCCTTGAAATGCAGAAAATCTGACCTTATAAAATATTATAGCGCGCCCAGTATATTTTGTCGATACTATTTTACTTAGCATCTCTTATATTTTTAACCTATACTATAAAACCTATCAAAAGTTTTTTTGAAACTGAATACTTCACAATGGATTCAATTCCCAGTAGATGACAAAAGTTTTCTTCATCGAACCTTAATTGAATAGAACTCTGCTATATCATACTGATAAATAAACGGATTTAAAAATTTTCTATTTTCAAAAAAAGACCTCATAGAACGGTTTTCCCGCTCTACAAGGTCTTTGTTTTTCATTATTTTATTCATCCCTTCGGTTAAAATTTTTTGCCTTGGGATAGATAAAAATCATTCTTATTCTGCTTTTCCAACAGAACCAAATAATTCCATTTTTTCTTTTACAGTAGCTTTGATTGCTTCTGCACCCGGAGCTAATAATTTACGTGGGTCAAATCCTTTGCCCTCTAAGTCCTTACCAGCTTCGATATATTTACGTGTAGCATCTGCGAAAGATAACTGACACTCTGTATTTACATTAATCTTAGATACGCCAAGAGAGATAGCTTTCTTAATCATATCTGCAGGAATTCCAGTACCACCGTGAAGTACTAATGGCATAGTTCCTGTCTTCTGCTGGATAGCGTCCAGGGTCTCGAAGGAAAGTCCTTTCCAGTTTGCCGGATATTTTCCGTGGATATTACCGATACCTGCTGCAAGCATATCTACACCAAGATCAGCGATTGTCTTACACTCGTTAGGATCTGCGCACTCGCCCATTCCAACTACTCCGTCTTCTTCTCCACCGATGGAACCAACCTCGCACTCGATAGAAAGTCCAAGCTGATGAGCTACATTTACAAGCTCTGTAGACTTAGCAAGGTTCTCTTCAAATGGATAATGAGAACCATCAAACATGATAGATGTAAATCCAGCTTTGATACATTTATAACATCCTTCGTATGTTCCATGATCTAAGTGAAGTGCTACAGGAACTGTGATTCCAAGTTCTTCATGCATAGCTTTTACCATAGCTGCAACGGTCTTAAAACCTGTCATATATTTTCCTGCACCTTCAGATACACCAAGAATTACAGGGGATTTTAATTCTTCTGCAGTTAACAGTATTGATTTTGTCCACTCAAGGTTGTTGATATTGAACTGGCCTACTGCATAATGACCAGCTTTTGCTTTTTTTAACATTTCTGTTGCTGATACTAACATTTTGATTCCTCCATTGTTTTTTTTTCATTGTACCATGGCTTTTCCCAAAAATAAAGTTAAAAATATAACAATCATTTTACAGATGTTTCTTTATTCTTGACCATAATCTCCAATGCCTGGTGCATATTTCTTATTTCCACTTCCTTATGGTCTCCCCCAAACTCACCATCTAAAGTCCATGGAATAATTTCTTCCGGATAAAACTTAATATTGCTGCTCTTAAATGAGTATACCAGGTCGGTATCATCCTTGCGGCTGGTTAATGCTGCAATAATCTCATTTAACTCCAGTGGATTCTTCGGTGCTTTAATCAGTGTCACCTCAAAAACACCGTCATCCAGGAGTACATTTTTACCTGTCAGGTTCTTAAATCCCCCCACAGAAATAGAATTGGTAATCATACCATAGATAAATTCGTCCTCTAATACCTCATCATCATATTCCACCCGCATCTTATAGACCGGAATGTCTAAAAGCTGTTTCATTCCTTCTAAAATATAAGCTGCGTGTCCTAATACATTCTTTAACTGCTGGCTGGTCTGATAAGATACTGCAGTAAACAGTCCAAATGCTGCCACATATACGAATGAATCTCCATTAAAATATCCTATATCTACCGGAAACCTTCTTCCCTTTACCGCTACATTTGCTGCCTTTAGCATGCTTTTAGGTATTCTTAAAGAATTGGCAAAGTCGTTGGTACTTCCTGCCGGAATATAACCAAGCAGTGTCTTTTCTTCACTTTCCATCATTCCGCTGACTGCTTCATCCAAAGTACCGTCTCCACCACTACAGACAATCAGATCATAATTCTTCGCTTCTTCTCTGACATGGTTCTGCGCATCCCCTTTGCTCTGTGTCGGATATATGGTTACTTCATAATCTGCCTTTACCATAATATCTACAATTTCTAACAGTTTATTCTTAATCAGTCCCTTGCCGGAATGTGGATTAAATATAAAAAGTAATTTCTTTTTCATTTTTTACATAACCTCTCTTTTCCTTCTAGCCCTCAGACAGGAACTGTTCCAATGTATCCAAGGCTTCCTTCTCGTCCTCACCCTCAGTAACAACTGTTACCATATCCTCATAATTCATTGCCAGTGACATCATACCCATAATGCTCTTCACATTTACTTTTTTATCTCCGGATTCAATATAAATACTGCTGGAAAAACGATTTGCAGTCTGAACAAGCAATGCAATGGGACTTGCTTCGACACCATTAACAAATTTAATGGTCACCTCTTTCTTCATCATATGTATTCCTCCTCATCCTTTTCATACTCTCATGTTTTCAGCAATTTCACTTATCTTTCTTAACCTGTGATTCACACCGGATTTTCCCACCGGCGGATTTAAGTATGCCCCCAGTTCCTTAAGAGGCGCTTCCGGGTGCTCCAAACGTACCTGTGCCATCTCGTAAAGATTATCCGGCAATTCCTGCAGTCGTCCCTTTTCCTGGATAAACTTAATATCTTCAATCTGCTTTACTGCAGCATTCACTGTCTTATTAATATTGGCAGTTTCACAATTTACCTGCCGGTTTACACTGTTACGCATCTCTTTCAAAATGCGTACATTTTCAAGGTTCATCAGTGCCACATGTGCTTCCATGATATTTAACATATCCACAATCTGTGCACCTTCTTTTAAGTATACCACATGGTGCTTCTTGCGTTCCACCACTTTCGCATCCATGCCAAAGTCACTGATTACCGTCCTGAGCTGTTCTGCCTGTTGTGGCGTTGCACATACAATTTCAAAATGATAGGATTTATGCGGGTCACTCATGGAACCCGAAGCCAGAAATGCTCCTCTTACAAATGTCCTTCTACAGCAGGACTTCTGCAGCAACATTCCATTTACTGCCTGTCGGAACGGATGCAGTGAACCGTCCTCTTCCAAAAATTTAAGTGCCATTAATACCCTGCGCATGGCATCCTGTTCTTCTATATATAACACACCCGGATTCTGTTCAGATAACTCTGCACTGATGTCAAATGCCCGCTTCAAAAGCGTATAGCACTTTTTTGCCAATCCGGCATGTTCTGTTGCAATTTCCAATCTGGGATCTGCTCCCGTCAATATCATTCTTCCGGAAAAACTTATAATTGCTGCAAGTTCTGCTAACTGGCAGTGTCTGCTTTTACTTATATGCTTCTCCAGTTCCGCCTTTACTTCTCCTGAAAAAGACATCTCATATCTCCATCTAGTGCCGCATCGTATCCTTTTCAATGTCACGATGCTCTATCTTAATTCCAAACTGTTTCTGTTTCTCCAACCGTTTAAACAATTCATTGGCAAGGGTTACGGAACGATGCTTGCCTCCGGTACAGCCAATGGCAATTACCAGCTGGCTCTTCCCCTCTGTTATGTAATTCGGTATCAGAAATTTTATCATATCTTCTAATTTATCCAGAAATACGTGGGCTTCCTTATATTGCATCACAAAATCCTGAATTTCTTTATCATTACCATTCTTTTGGCGTAAGCCTTCCACATAATAGGGATTTGGCAGAAAACGTACATCAAACACCAGATCTGCATCTGCCGGAATTCCATACTTGAATCCAAAGGATAAAATTGTGATAAATAAATTCTTAAATTCCTGATTCTCTACAAATATTTTATTTAATTCTGTTTTTAATTCTCTGGTCAGAAGATGACTGGTATCTATAATGTAATTTGCCTGTTTCTTTAAGAATTCCAATCTTCTTCTTTCTTCTTCGATGCCTTTATCGACACGATCGCTTCCTGCCAGTGGATGACTTCTTCTGGTTTCTTTATAACGTTTTACCAGCACACCATCCTCTGCATCCAAAAACAGTACATCAAATTCTTTTCCTTCACCTCTCAGGTGGTCAAGAATATCCTGCAAATCTTCCAATGCCTGTCCGCTTCGGATATCCACACCCACAGCAACCTTCTGAAGCTCGGTATTTCTTAAATCTGCCAACTCTATAAACTTTTCAATCAGCGGAATCGGTAGATTATCGACACAATAAAATCCGATATCCTCCATCATCTTAAGTGCTGTACTCTTTCCAGCCCCGGACATTCCTGTCAGAATTACCAGTTTCATGAAAATTCTCCTAACCTTCTTACTTCCGGCTCCAGTCTTACCTGAAACTCCTGTTCTACTTTTTCCTGCACCCTGCGCATCAGCTCTTCCACTTCTGCTGCAGTTGCCTGCCCACGGTTTATAACAAAGCCACAATGTTTCTCGGATACCTGGGCATCTCCCACACGATAGCCTCTTAACCCGGCATCCATAATCAGCTTTCCGGCAAAATAGCCTTCCGGCCGCTTAAAGGTACTTCCTGCACTTGGGAATTCCAACGGCTGCTTCTCCTGCCGTTTCTGGCGGAGTTCCTGCATGACAGCTTCAATTTTCTCTTTTTCTCCGGATACTAATTTTAACGTTACACCCAGCACTACTTCCCCGGTCTCCATGACACGGCTGTGTCTGTAACTTAAAGAAATCTCTTCTACCGGAACTTCTACCACTTCACCATCTTTGGTCAAAAGATCCGCAGATACTAAAATATCCTTCATCTCTCCGCCATAAGCACCGGCGTTCATCACAACTGCACCTCCGATACTTCCCGGAATTCCTGCTGCAAATTCCATGCCGCCTAAGGATGCTTCCAGTGCCTTGTGCGCAACCTTCGAAAGCAATGCTCCCGCTTCGGCATGAATCATATTTTCCTTTACTTCAATGGAAGAAGCATTTGCGCCAAATTCAATGACCACTCCGGGAATTCCCTTATCGCCCACCAGAAGATTGCTTCCGTTTCCAATAATCGTATACGGAATCTTCTTTGCTCTGCACAATGTGATGACATCCACTGCCTCTTTGATGGTCGGCATCAGAAAAATCTCTGCCATGCCCCCAATCCGGAATGTGGTATGACGGCTCATCGGCTCCTGCAAGCGTATTCTGCTTTCATCTACAATTGTCTTAATGGCTTCTATCCAGTCTTCTCTCACAATTTGCTTCTCCCATTTTTTATTTCTCTATGAAGCCAAAAATGCTACATATCCTTTATATGCTTCATATAAATCTGCTTTACTGATAATTTCCCATGGTGCATGCATATTTAAAACTGCCACACCACTGTCAATTACCTGCATTCCATAATTTGCCAGAATATACGCGATGGTTCCGCCGCCACCCTGGTCTACTTTACCTAATTCTGCAGTCTGATAAAATACATTACCATCGTCCATCACCGCACGCAATTTTCCAACATATTCTGCACTGGCATCATTAGAACCTGACTTTCCTCTGGAACCGGTATATTTATTAAATACCATTCCTTTTCCAAAATATGCTGCATTTTTCTTATCCATAACGGACGGATAATTGGGGTCAAATGCCGCACTGACATCAGAGGATAATACATGGGAATTCTGCAATGCACGACGCAGTGCAAGTTCTGTATACTGTCCTGCTGCTGCCATCACTTCTGCTGTCATATTTTCAAAAAATCTCGACTGCATCCCGGTTGCTCCCACGCTGCCGATTTCCTCTTTATCTACCAGAAGACATACACTGGTATATTCCGGTGTTTCATTTTTTGCCAGCATTGCCTCAAAGGATGGATACGCACAGACTCTGTCATCATGTCCGTACCCCATAATCATGCTCCGGTCAAGTCCATAATCTCTTGCTTCTCCGGCTGGTACTACTTCAATCTCTGCGGACAGGAAATCTTCTTCCTCAATTTCATATTCCTCTTTTAAGATTCCAAGGATATTTTCTTTTACCGTATCCTTGGCATTTTCTTTTTCTTCACCTGCAAGCGGAATGCTTCCAATCAGAAGGTCTAAGTTTTCTCCTTCAATAACCTTTGCTGCTTTCTTTTCCATCTGCTCACCAGCAAGATGAATCAGTAAATCACTGACACCAAATACCGGATCTCCGGGCTTATCTCCAATATTTACCTCTACTACACTTCCGTCTTTCTTTGCCACTACACCATGCAATGCCAGCGGAAGTGTTACCCACTGGTATTTCTTCACACCACCATAATAATGGGTATCTAACATAGCAAGCCCGGTATCTTCATAGAATGGATTCTGTTTTAAATCCATTCTCGGAGAATCCACATGTGCGCCGAGAATCCGCATGCCCTCTTCCATTGGTTTCTTTCCTACAATGAACATAGCAAGTGCTTTTCCATTATTATCTGCATACACTCTTGCACCGGATTCCAGTTTTATTCCTTCTGCAATCACTTTCTTTATATCAAGATATCCTGCTGCCTCTGCCCGCTCTACAAAAGTGCGTACACATTCTCTTTCTGTCTTACATGCTGATATAAATTTACGATACTCTTCTGCAAATTCAAAAACTTTCTTCTTCTCTTCTTCACTGTAATGATTCCATGCTACTTCTCGTTCCATATGAATGAATCTCCTTTTACTCTTCTTCCTCGTCGTCCTTCTTGTTCAGATTTGCCTGTACACGACGATACAATTCCTGAGCTGCATTGTAACCCATCTTCTTCTGTCTGTGGTTAACGGCTGCAGCCTCGCAGATAACTGCGAGATTTCGGCCTGGACGGATTGGAAGGGAATGACAGACTACTTTATTTCCAAGTAACTCTGTATATTCTTCCTCAAGGCCAAGGCGGTCATACTCATTATCTTTCTTCCAGTCTTCCAGTTTAATTACAAGGTCGATATTCTGTTTCTCTTTTACACACTCAACACCGAACAAAGTCTTTACATCAATGATTCCGATACCTCTTAACTCAATGAAGTATCTGGTGATATCCGGTGATGTGCCGGTTAAGGTATGCTCATTGATTTTACGGATTTCTACCACATCATCTGTTACCAGACGATGTCCCCGCTTAATCAGTTCCAGTGCTGCTTCACTCTTACCGATTCCGCTTTCACCGGTAATCAGAAGTCCCTCACCGTAAACGTCTACCAGCACACCATGGATGGTAATACACGGAGCAAGCTCTTCACTCAAAAGATAAATCAGCTCCGCCATGAATTCTGATGTGCTTCTGCCTGTTCCGAATACCGGAATATTATTTTCCTTTGCCCTCTGTAAGAACAGGTCATCCGGCTGTAAATCCCTGCAGAAAATAACACATGGTATATCATATTTTAAGAACCGGCTGTAAATGCTGTCCTTTTCTGAATCATTCAAATGCTGCAGGTATGTATATTCTACCATACCGATAATCTGTACACGGGACTGCTCGAAATGTTCAAAATATCCGCTCAGCTGTAACGCCGGACGGTTTACATCCGCAAGTCTGATGCGGTGTCCCTTTAATTCCATATCCTCAATATATTTCTTTAACTGCAGTTTTTTTACAATTTTCTCAATTCCTACACCTTCCATGGCATGACTCCTTCCTTATCTTCACCCCTGTATTTTTATAATTCTTTACTGTTCTAATAATTTGAAACGTTCTACCAGTTCATCTAAAGAAGTTGCCTCTGCAGACAATTCTTCACTGGTTGCTGATGCTTCCTGGGATGCTGCAGAATTGGTCTGAATAACATCATCAATCTGTTTTACACCATCTTCAATTTCTTTTACTGACACTGCCTGGCGGTCAGATGCAATTCGGATATTAGCAACTTCTGTAATAATAGCATCCAGTTCTGTAATAACCTTATTTAATGATTCCGATGTCTGCTGTGTTACTTCATTTCCATGTTCTACTTCTACCTGGTTTGTCTCCAGTAAATGTTTGGATGTCTCTGCAGATTCTGCACTGCTTTCAGCCAGCATACGAATCTGCTCCGCAACAACTGCAAATCCCTTTCCTGCTTCTCCGGCTCTTGCAGCTTCAATGGATGCATTTAAGGAAAGAAGGTTGGTCTGGCTTGCAATACCATCAATTTCAGTAATAACTCTTTCCAGTTCTTTGGATGTTGTCGAGATACGTTCCATTGCCTCCATAAGTTCCCGCATCTTGTTCTGGCTGACATTTGCTTCCATTCCTACACTCTTTGCACGGTCATGTACAATATCTGTTGACTTGCTGTTTGCAACAACCTGCTCTGTAACCTTTGAAACATTCTCCACCAGATTATCTACTGCAATAGACTGGTCTGTTGCACCCTTTGCCAGGTCCTGGGAGCTGATTGCAAGCTGTTCAGAACCGGCGGCTACCTGATTAGAAGATTCCTTAATCAGACATAATGTACTGCTTACGTTCTGGATGGTGCTTACCAGTTCTTCCATCACTGTTTCAAATTCTCCCACATATGCTTCTTTGCATGAAGAATGTACGGTATAATTACCCTGTGCAAATTCTTTTAAAATATTCTGTAAATCACCAACAATTTTCTGTAAAGTATCTTCCATATTACGGAACTGATTTGCCAGTTCTCCGATTTCATCTTCAGACTGATAAGTTACTTTCTCATGTAATTCTCCATGAGAAAGATGCTCTGCTACATCTTCTAATTCCCGGATTGGTTTTACAATATAATAAATTAACCACTTGGATTCCCGGCCGGTTAAAGTAACACTTACTACTACGATTGTCAGCATAATCACAATGCAGATAACCAGAACCGGAATACGGAACGCATCCGGTACCACTGCCAGCAGAATCAATCCCAGACTGGCTAGTGCTACTGTTGCAAAATACAGCCTGAATATCATGTTAAATGAATCATTAACTTTTTTCTTGATACTTTTGTTTTTGAATTTTTCTTCTTTGGTCATAGTGATTCTCCTTTTTCTTTTTCTTTTTATTTTTCCTCTTCCCCGTGGAAAAAGCGGAATACTTCTTCCGCTGCTTTTTCATTCATCGTTTCTGTCCCAGACAATTCTTCTATGGACGCACTGCGAATGGCATCTAAAGACTGGAACCTTCGCATCAGTGCCTTTCTTCGAGCCGGACCGATTCCCGGAATATCATCCAGCACAGAATGTACCTGTTCCTTACTTCGCAAAGAACGATGATATTCTATGGCAAACCGATGTGCTTCATCCTGTATTCTTGTAATCAGATGAAATCCTTCACCGGAAGTGTCTATCGGTATCTCTATATTCTGATAATATAATCCTCTCGTCCTGTGATGATCATCTTTTACCATTCCACAGACCGGTATGGAAAGATGCAGTTCATCCAGCACCTGAAGAGCAATATTTACCTGACCTCTTCCACCATCCATCATAATCAAATCCGGGAATTTTGTAAATCCCCCATATTGGTCATCCAGCCCTTTTTTTTGTAAAATTTTCCTTTCTTCCTGTCCATGGGTGAATCTGCGGGTCAGAACCTCGTGCATGGATGCATAATCATCCGGTCCCGTGATAGTTCTTAACTTAAATTTCCGGTAATCACTGCGCTGTGGTTTTCCCTTTTCATAAACCACCATGGAACCTACCGTTTCAAATCCATTGATATTGGAAATATCATAGGCTTCCACACGTTCTAACTTTTCTAAATCCAGCCAGGATGCAATTTCTTTCATTGCACCGATTGTCCTGCCTTCTTCACGCTTTAGCTTTTCCCTGTCCTGGGACAATACCAGTGCGGCATTTTTCTCTGCCAGCTCTACCAGTTTTTCCTTCATTCCTTTCTGTGGTACCCGGAGTACTACCTTCTGACCACGCTTCTTAGTCAGCCAGTCTTCAATAACTGCTGCATCCTCAACTGCATATTGCAGCATGATTTCCTTTGGGATATATGGTGTTCCGGAATAGAACTGCTTCAAAAATGTTGCCAGTATCTGTTCCTTACTGTCTTCATTGGCAATAGTTACATAAAAGTGTTCTCTTCCTATAAGCCTGCCACTCCGGATAAAGAATACCTGAACTACCGCATCCCGGTCATCGGCTGCAAGAGCTATTATATCTTTATCCTCTCCGTCGGAACTGGTGATTTTCTGCTTCTGTGCCACCTGTTTTACACTGTTTAAAAGTTCCCGGTACTCAATTGCCCGCTCAAAATCCATATTTTCCGATGCCTGCATCATCCGCTCTTCTAATTCTTTTAAAACCGGCTGATAATTGCCATTTAAGAAATCTACTGCCTGATTGATTTTCTCCCGGTACTCCTCTTTGGAAATATACCCCTGACAGGGTGCCTGACACTGATGAATATGGTAATTAAGGCACGGACGTTCTTTTCCAATATCTCTTGGCAATACCCGGTTGCAGGTTCTTAAATGATAAATTTTTTTCAACAAATCTATCGTATCTTTCACCGCACCGGCACTGGTATATGGACCAAAATATCTGGATTTGTCTTTTTTCAGCTGACGGCAAAAGAGAACCCTGGGGAATTCTTCCCCCAGAGTCACCTTTATATAGGGATAAGTCTTATCATCCCGGAGCATGGTATTATACTTCGGTCTGTACTCTTTTATTAAATTGCATTCTAATACCAGTGCTTCTAATTCCGAATCAGTGATAATATATTCAAACCGGGTAATCTTCTTTACCATCTGGTCTTTCTTGATTCCTTCGTCATGACACGCCTGAAAATACTGACGTACCCGGTTCCGAAGGCTTACTGCCTTACCTACATAAATAATGGCATCACTGGCATCATGCATGATATAGACCCCCGGCTGATCCGGAAGCTTCTTTAATTCTTCTTTAATGTTAAACGTCATTCCCGTTCTCTTCTTTTTGGTCCTCTTCTTCCTTCTTTTCCTCATCCGGATCCGGCAGCCCTTTTAACTCACGGAATATCTTCATAAATTCTTTACCCGTAATGGTTTCATGTTCATATAAATAATCCGCAATATGGTCTAATACCTCGCGATTCTCTTCTAAGAGCTGATATGCCTCCTGATAGCAGTTATGAATCATGGTACGGACTTCTTCATCAATCTGTGCCGCTGTCTCATCGCCGCAATTCAAATGTGCTGCACCATCCAGATATGCATTATCTACAGAAGCCAAACTCATCATGCCAAATTTATCTGACATACCAAACTGTGTAATCATTGCCCTTGCAATCTTAGTCGCATTTTCAATATCATTTGCTGCTCCACTGGTTGCAGAATGGAATACCAGTTCTTCTGCTGCACGGCCTGCCATATAAGTCGTTATCTTGGCAATTAATTCATCCTTGGTCTCAAGAAATTTCTCTTCTTCCGGTGTCTGCAAGGTGTATCCCAATGCCCCCATGGTTCTTGGTACGATAGTAATTTTCTGTACCGGTTCTGTATTCTTCTGTAATGCAGTAACCATTGCATGACCTACTTCATGATAAGAAACAATCTTCTTCTCATGATTACTCATGGCACGGTCTTTCTTCTCTTTTCCACCAACTGCCACGATTTCAAAGGCTTCAAACAAATCACTCTGATTTACAAATTTACGGTTATGTTTTACTGCATTAATAGCCGCTTCATTAATCATATTTGCAAGATCGGAGCCAACCAGTCCTGCACTTGCCAGAGCAATTGCTTCCAAATCTACGGATTCATCCATATGCACATCTTTGGAGTGTACCTTCAGCGTCTCAAGACGACCCTTCAAATCCGGTTTGTCTACAATAATTCTACGGTCAAACCGGCCCGGGCGAAGTAACGCTTTATCCAGTACTTCCGGACGGTTTGTTGCTGCCAGAACTAAAAGCCCCTTTGAAGTATCAAATCCATCCATCTCTGCCAGCAACTGGTTTAAGGTCTGCTCACGCTCGTCATTTCCACCGCCGAATCTGCTGTCACGGCTCTTGCCGATGGCATCAATCTCATCAATAAATATGATACATGGTGCCTGTTTCTGGGCATCCTTAAACAAATCTCTTACCCGGGATGCACCAACACCTACAAACATCTCTACAAAGTCAGAACCGGCCAGTGAGAAGAACGGAACATTTGCTTCTCCGGCAACTGCCTTGGCAAGCAGCGTTTTACCGGTTCCAGGTGGTCCTACAAGCAATGCTCCCTTCGGAAGTTTTGCTCCGATTTCACGGTATTTTTTCGGATTATGCAGGAAATCTACCACTTCCTGTAAAGATTCTTTTGCTTCATCCTGTCCGGCAACATCCTTAAAGGTTACACCGGTTGTCTTTTCTACATATACTTTGGCATTGCTCTTGCCGACTCCCATCATTCCGCCGCCGGCCTTCTTCATGACTGCGCCAAAAATAATCCAGATAATAATCAAAGGCAATACAATACTTAAAATATTAAATACCCATGTCGATGTATTATTCGGAATATATCCGTCAATTTCTACCTTGTGTTTATTTAAGAGATCTAATAAATTTTCATCTTTAATAAATCCGGTATAATAGGTCATCTTTACCAGCGTCTTATCATCTGACTTTGGTGTGATATTATACTGGTTTGCACCTACTTCGACCTTTTCTACCTTGTCATCCTTTACCATCTGGACAAATTCCGTATAGGTAATCCGCTGGGAAGTCATATCTGCACTGCAACGGTTTAAAAGACTCATAAAGAACAGCGTCACAAGAGTAATGATAACAAATGCCAGTATCATCTGGCCATTACCGCCCTTTTTATCGCCGTTCTGATTATTATTCCCATTATTCTGGTTATTATTTCCACCATTCTGATTATTATTTCCATTATTAAACAGGTTATCCATTGTATCCTCCGTATATGATTCTCGAAACTCTCCCAAAATATAGTTCTTATTATATGTAATCTGCCCGGATAAATCAATAATAACTCTGTTAAGTTTTCCTTTCTTTTCTAAATATTTTATAAATTTTTGTGGATTTATTTTTACTGTCGTTGTATAATAGACTAAGTTTGAGAAAAAATGAGACCGACGGCGCATTCACTGTCGGTCTATCTAAGTTTTAACCATATACACACATTTAAGGAGGAACTACCATGCCTGTAAAATACGTCTTTGTCACCGGTGGAGTTGTTTCCGGTCTCGGAAAAGGCATTACTGCTGCATCACTTGGCCGTCTGTTAAAAGCCAGAGGCTACAAGGTTACTATGCAGAAATTTGACCCGTATATCAATATTGACCCGGGTACCATGAACCCAATCCAGCACGGTGAAGTTTTCGTTACCGATGATGGAGCAGAAACCGACCTGGATTTAGGCCATTATGAACGTTTCATTGATGAAAGTCTTACCAAGAATTCTAACGTTACTACCGGAAAAGTTTACTGGTCTGTACTTCAGAAAGAACGCCGTGGAGACTTTGGTGGAGGTACTGTTCAGGTAATTCCACATATTACCAATGAAATCAAGAGCCGATTCTACCGTAACTTTACTTCCAATGATACCCATATTGCCATCATTGAAGTAGGCGGTACTGTTGGAGATATTGAAAGCCAGCCTTTCTTAGAGTCCATCAGACAGTTCCAGCATGAAGTCGGACATGAAAATGCAATTCTGATTCATGTAACACTGATTCCTTATATCAAGGCATCCGGTGAATTAAAGACCAAACCGACACAGTCCAGCGTAAAAGAATTACAGGGAATGGGTATCCAGCCGGATATTATCGTATGCCGTTCCGAGCATCCTTTAGACCAGGGCTTAAAAGATAAAATTGCTTTATTCTGTAATGTGCCAAATGACCATGTGCTGCAGAATCTGGACGTAGAATATCTCTACGAAGCACCACTTGCCATGGAAAAAGAAAATCTGGCATCATCTGGTTGCTCCGATGGAGAAAAGGATAAGATGGTAAAAAAGGCATTACTTATGCAACTGAACATAACGAAAGTCTTGTCTCAACTGAATGAGAAATCAGATAAGGACCAGGATTTTCTTGAAAAATTTAATCGTTTGTTTTATGGAGAGCAACGTGCGAACAATGTAAATTGGGAAGATTTTTACATGTTGATTAATTTATTATATGATGGTTTTGCTGAAAAATTGCAACTAACCTATGCCAATATTTTGAATGAGAAAGAGATTCAACTTTGTTGTTTGCTGAAGGCTAATATGGAGACTACCGAAATCGCTTGTATAATGGGGCAAAGTATCAATACGGTTCGTACCCGGAAAACCCAAATACGGAAAAATATAAAAGCTCCGGATGCCGCTGATATTGTAGCTTTCATTGAAGAGAAGTTGAGAAATAAGGGGTGAATTCGTTGGCATATCGACCTGCATTTGCCAAATATTAATCATTGGAGGGGAAATATTGATTTTTCTTAAAGTGCTTCCTTGTATCATGTTGATTATTAAATGTTTAGCAAATTAACATATCGGTTAAATATATGTTAATGGAGGGCTATATTCATGTGTATCTTATTAATTTTACGGTGTCACTTTAAATGATAATAGTTATGAAAACAAGAATGATTAGTGCAATGCTAACCCTTGCAATGATTTGTAGTACGACTTTTTTCGTGAAAGCAGATCAGGTAAAAATAAGAAAAGCAAAAAATACTACTGGTGGAGTTCGTTCTATCCTTTTAGATCCCTCTCATCTCATGGTTAATCAGGATAATAGTGTAATCCATGTTGATTTTCTCTTTTTACTGCGAGATGTCAATATCTCTGTTGTCAGTTCAGACGGCAGACAGATTTATCAACAAGTCGTTTCATCTCAGACTTCTTCGGTTGATATAGACTTGAGTGGAGAAGAGTCGGGAGTATACACGGTTTATTTTACTGATGCGACAGGGATTTGTTTGTTTGGTGAGTTTGTTATATCAATACTTCGGTAAATTTTTACCGAAAAATTAAAAGTTAAACAATAGAACCGGCA
>OHLJ01000642.1_pt1 | contig 20011 bp, 11 predicted proteins | sample 1568991 | NCBI WGS metagenome assembly OHLJ01 (sample SAMEA3879601, study PRJEB24766) | human gut metagenome | biome: human-associated habitat; feature: feces | place: USA | collected 1985/1987
AGATTGCAAAATCACCCGTTCCATGGTAAATCGGAAGTTTCAACCGGATTTCCGGAATTTCCAGATATCCCATCACACCGCTGTCCTCTGCCAAAAGCAGCTCATCATAGGATTTTCCGTCGATCAAAAGCGCCTCCTTTTCCGCCTCTCCCAGCATATCGAAGCTGATGCCAAGCTCTGCCAGCTTTTGATTATACCGGTCGGCTTCTGCCAGCAGGGCAGCCCGCCTTTCCTGCTCCATCTGCGCCTGTGCTTCCTGATAGGCTGCGATCTGCCTGCGCTGTTTTGCCTGTTCCATCCAGTTGCTGACGGAGGGATATAACAGGACACCCAGCCCTGCCAGACCAAGAAGGATGGCAAGGACTGTCAAAATTTTTCGTTTCATGCACTTCTCCCTTCCGCTTTACCAAAAACAAAAGATCAGGCTTCCCACCAGACGCTTTGCCGGCGACAGCTCCTTTGATACAGCTTCTGCAAGCTTTTCATAGCAATCCAGTACAAACTGACACTCTTTTTTCGTCAGCCCCTGATCACTATAGCATGCCTTCAGCACGATATTTGCCAGCTTCTGCGCTGTCTTCTCCGAAAATATCGGATACTTCTTTCCAAGCTGCTTTGCAAAGCGCTCCTCCTGACAACTGCATACACTTTTTTTGTTGAATTTCTGCAGAGCGGCAAAGCTTCGATAAATCCTTTGGATCTGCTCTCCCAGCGCTTCTCCCTTTCTGCCTCTTCTCCGTCGTTTACAAAGGATATGCCTCCGGATGACTGCTGCGATCCCACAGGCAGCTATCGTCAAAGCCACCGCCGCCAGTGCTTTTTTCACCACCCGGAATATTCTGCTGCCGATCCCGGGGGTCTCAACCTCTGGCGTGTCCTCCTGATAAAAAGCTTCCCCTGGGGTGTCCGGGCTGTCTGCTTCCTTCTCCTTCTGGCCCGAGGCTCCATCGCTTTCTGTTACCAGGGCGGCAAAGCCCGGTGTCGCCTCCACTACGGTCCATCCGATTCCTTCCCGATAGACCTCTGCCCAGGCATGGGCGTTGTCATCCTCCAAAACTGCCTGATAGCTGCCGTCCTCCTGTCCCTTAAAGAGACTTGCCGGCGCTGCATAGCCCACCACATACCGTGCCGGCATCCCGCAGGCACGCAGCAGCATGGTGGCCGCCGCTGCAAAATGAACGGAATTTCCTTTTTTGGATTCCTTTAAAAACCATTCTACAAAGTCCTTCCCCTCGGGCACAGCCTCCGGTTCCCGGACAAATTCATAATTTCCTGCCAGCTCAGAAACCACTGCGGTTTTGATCTTTTCCCAGTTTTTTTCTGCTTCTTTTGGATCTGCACTTTCCTTTGTTTCCAGCTCCAGATCAAATTTCTCCTGCAAATAACTGAGATTTTCCGGCAGGCTGCTGCAATGTGCCTGCACATAGGCGGCATAGGCGCTTTCCGCCTGATCCAGAGTGCTTTCCTGCTGCTTTGTTTCGTTCCAGTCCTCTAAGACTTCCTCCAGCTGCTTTCTGGGATAACAGGAAAAAATATCCTGCTGGACGCTCTGACCTGCCAGTGCGCCGTCGCCTCCCAGCACCTGATAATAATCGTTTAAAAATGCTCCATAGGGAACATAGGTATAATTCGGATTTGCCGCCAGATTTTCCACCTGCAGGGTCACAGCAGAGGAGGCTGCATTTGCCGCAAGCTCCGGCTTTGCATCGTCTCCCTCTCCGGTAAACACCACGTTTTCCGCATAATAGGTTCGCAGAAAGGGCAGATTTTCCACCCCAAGGGATACATTTCCATCCAGCTTCCACAAGGATGCTGCCTGCACAAAGCTCTCCCCGTCTGCCTCCTCAAAGGCTGTCCCGGTGTAATCCGTGCCGATAAAGCCCTTTAAATACACTGTCTCTGAGGGTTTTTCCGAAACCGTAACCTTCAGGGCCTGTACCTTTCCAAAATAAAAACCATCCTGATCTGTCAGTGTGCCATCCGATACCCCTCCGCCGACTCCCTCAACGGAAAGCTTCAGCCTCCCTCCGGAAACCGCCGGAAGCAGCTGCCAGACTGCCTGCAGCACACCGTTTTGTGTCTTCATCCCTGCCTCCTGTGCCTGGAGCAGGGTATTGGTCAGGGGCCGCACCAGCACAAACGCCAACAGCGACAACACTACAGCCTGCAAAAGCAGCCAGACATTGACACTGCTTTTCATCTGCTCTGTCATCTGCCTTGCTTGACGGGCACTGTCCTGATCCCTTTGATCCGCCCGGCTGACGGCGGCGGCACTGAGCATTCCAAGGGTTCCCAACAGGATCAGAAAAAAGCTGAAAAAGGAGGGTGTCCCTCCGGCAATTCCGATTCCTGCCAGCACCGGAAATTCTCCTGCCAGAATCACTGCCGGATTGGTCCGATAACAGATCCCGGCAGATAACAGCCCCGCCAGCAAAAACAGGATAAACCCGAAAAATACCGTCATCTGCATCGCAGATGCTGACACCTGATACAGGGCAAGGGTACCGTCATAGGCCTCATTTAACCGGCTGCGTACTCCGTTTACAGCAGACATATACCCGGCGATCACATCCTTTTGCAGCAACAACAGCAAAAGGCTTACGCCGATCAGAGTTCCCAAAATTGCAAGGAGCCGATACACCCCTTCCAGGGGCAGTCTGGAAAACCCGATCCAGAACAGCACCGAGACAATCAGAAGCATCCAAAAAACAGGGACCAAATATCGGATTCCAAAGCCACTGAGAAATGCGCTGCAAAGACCACCGGTGAGGCAGAGCAGACAGATCAGCATACCAGCCAGCCGCCACAGCTTTTTGACCAGCATACCGCCGGGTTCTTCTTCCTGTAGAATCCGACAGGTAATCCTGCCTACCGCTTCTTTATCCAGCTGTCCCGGCTCCTGCCCTTTCTTCATTGCCTCTCACCTGCCTGACTGTTCCTTCTGCATCTATTTTCCAGAGCTGCCCGCCGGCTACCGGCTCTGCTGCACCGCTGCCTCTGCCCTTTTCCAAAAGATCCTCTGCCGGATACTTATTTTTCCCGGCAGATTGCTTTTGGCTCTGCTTTCCATTCTGCTCCAGCTCTTCCTTTGTGGCGGTAAGACAAAGCCGTTTGAGAAAGACCCACAGCTCCTGGGCTCTGGATATCTGCATTCTGCACAGCTGCTCCTGCTCCTGCCAGAATACCTCATATTCCTGTTCTGCCGCCAAAAGCCTCCAGCAAAAATCCGCTGTCTGCTCCAGCAGCCGTTCCAATTTACAATGATCCCACTTTTCCTGAGGCGGATGATACAGATCCACCTGCAGCAAAAGCACCTCCCGCTTTGGCAGGCTGAATTCCCGCACCAGCATTTCTCCGGTCTTTGCAGTCAGCTTCCAATGCACTCTCTGCAGCGGATCTCCATCCCGATAGGCACGAACCTCGAATACCTCCGATCCATCGTCCCCGCCCCTTTTTTGGGAATGCTGATCCGAATCCCCGCCGGAGGCGAGCTGTGCCGGAGGAATCCATTCCTCCGCCTGATGTACCAGAGGCACGGACAACACCTGCACTTTTTTATCTGTGATCAAAAGCTTCTTTGACCATAACCGAAGCCAGTCCCGCACGGATGCCGACTGGATCCAAAATTCGTAAACACCGGAATACTTCACCGGGATGCAAAATTCCAGCACACCGGTCCTTTTTCCACCTGCCATTCCCATGCTTTCCACGGTGCCCGTGCTGTTATCCAGAAGATCCCGCCAGCTGACGGTAACCGCCACACAGGAGGCCGGAAGCAGGGAAGCATTTTTCAGCTTTACCCGAAGGACGATGGGCTCTTTTTTCCCCACCGTCTCTTCTGCAGGCTCCGGCACAATCTCTACCTTTCCAGCCAGGATCTGAACCAGAATCCACATGGAAAGCGCCAACAGCAGTTCAAAGCCCAGCAAAAACGGAGCAAAGCCCTCGGGAGCAGCTACGCCCCAGATAGCAGTCAGAACGACCGCTCCTATATAAATTGCTTTTTCCTTCAAGGCTTCACCCTTTCTCCGGAGCAGGCGCCGGGGTCTCCTTTAAGATCCGTTCCAGCACGGCTGCTGCACGGGATCTGTCCATTCCGGAGCTTGATACAAGCTGTACCCTGTGGGCCGCAACATCCTGAAATTCTGCCGCAACATCCGCCGGAATCACAAAGCTGCGGTCTTTTCGATAGGCTCTCGCCTGAGCCATTTTCAAAAGCGCCAAAGAGCCTCTGGGACTCAGCCCAAGCTCCAGTGCGTCATTGTTTCTGGTGGCCTGAGCCAGACGCACGATATAGTCATATACCTGATCGTGTACAAACACTTCTTCGACTTCTTTTTTCATTTCCATCAGCTCCTGACTGCTGATGACAGGACGTACATCCTCCAGCCCGTTTCCGCTCCGGCGGCTTTTTAAAATATCCATTTCCTCTGCGGCATCGGGATATCCGATCCCAAAGCAGATCAGGAACCGGTCCAGCTGGGATTGGGGCAGCAGCTGGGTTCCGGCAGAGCCGACAGGGTTCTGGGTAGCAATGACCAGAAAGGGAGACGGTACCGGTCTTGTCACACCGTCTACGGTTACGCTGCCCTCCTCCATTACCTCCAGAAGCGCCGCCTGGGTCTTGGGGGAGGTACGGTTGATCTCATCCGCCAGAAGAATATTGCACATGGCTGCGCCGGGACGGTAAAAGAAGCCATCCTTTTCCCTGTTATATACGGTAAAGCCTGTAATATCCGCCGGTAAAACATCCGGTGTAAACTGCACTCTGTTCTGCGCCACATTCATTGCCTTGGCAAAGGCCAGCGCCAGGGTCGTTTTTCCCACTCCCGGGACATCCTCCACCAGCACATGTCCGCCGGCAAGAATGGCTGTCATGAGCTTTTCCACGCACTCTGTTTTTCCGATAAATGCTTTTTTTACTTCTTCAATTACTTTTTGCGCCTTGTTTTGTTGCATGACCGACTGCTCCTTTTGCCTTTCTTTCGTTTTTCCCGGACATCTCCGCGGCTTCTTTGCCGTTTCACGATCAACAGGAAGATGGAGCCCTCCACTCCTGCCACGATCAGCAGGGATACGACCAGCCACGGCCATACATCCACGATCCGCTTCGTGATGGTCTGGGACTGTACTTCATGCACTGCATTCTGCTCTGTCAGCTCCTCCGGCGGGATGTACTCGGTCCGCTCGCCACGAACCAGCAGCCGGTGGGTGTTGATGGCATAGGGAGTACAGGTAACAAGGGTACAGTAATCCTTTCCTTCCACGATCCCGATGTCCTGGGTTTCCTCCGGAAGCACAACCTTGATCTGATCTACCTTGTAAGCAAGCACCTCGTCCAATACATGGAGATAGAACACATCGCCCTCCTCCAGCTTGTCCAGATCCGTGAACAAAACCGCACTGGGCAATCCACGATGACCGGTCAGCACGGAATGGGTGCTTGTACCGCCGATGGGATAGGAGGACTCCGCCAGATGACCGACGCCCTTCTGCAGCACATCTTCGCCGGTTCCACTGTATATGGGAAGATATACGTCAATTTTCGGAATTTCGATAAAGCCAATGCTCTCGCCCACATCCACCAGATCGAGGTAGCTGATTCCATCCTCTCCCTGCATGGCACTGGCTTCCACCGCTGCATTGAGCTGTTCATTATATTTGCGGACTGCTTCCTTGGCAGCGTCGATCTGTTCCTGATCCATTTCTGCAACCTGCTCATCATAGGCAGCGATCGCCTGACTTGCATGGGACTGGGCGATCAGGTTGCTGACAAAGGGATACAGGGTCAGACACAGGCCTGAAAAAAACAATATCGCGATAAACCATGCTCTTTTTTTATCCATTGCAGCACCTCCGGACATTTTATAAGGAAAGGCACAGATCAAAGGCCTGCGGCAGCCGCCGCTTCTGCATTTTCTCTGCGCCGTTTTTTCGTGGACATCCAAGGGCACGGGAGAGCGCCCGGATGTCCTTTTCAGGAAGGGAATGGGAAAACACAACACGGAAAAGAAAATCCCAAATTTTCCTTTTCCGATTACCGCAGCCGCAGCCGGTTTCTAAGACCGACGGCGATCACCGCAGTATCGCTCCGTTCAGGGGGAAAGGGGGTTCTGAAGGAGCGATGCACAGGGCGGGACGTGACCCCCGTCCTGTGCCGGTATCTGTCCTCGCGCACACGAAACGCGATGCAGACACCGTTGCTGATAAAATTGCAGCTGTACTTCACAACAGCTTCGCAGCATCCATAGAAGAGATAACAAAAGGGTTATCTGTCTGAATTACTCTGCTTTTTTCTTCTTGCTGGTGATCAGCAGGATCACTGCTGCTGCCATCATGGCAATACCAGCGAAGGTGAATACGAAAGTACCGATACCACCGGTGGTGGGAAGGGTGAAGCCTTTGTAGTTCTTAACGATTACCTCAAATTTACCCTTATTTGTATTTACTCCAGTTCCCTCACCATACTTAGTTATAGTTATCTTTTTTTCTGTAGTTATCGTTCCATCCTCATTTGTACTGGTATTGGTATTGGTTTCTTTGATAATTGTCGCTGTAAGGTTCAATTCTGCTTTGTAGGGCTCTTTTAACAGGTTATAGCCTTCCTTTGTTTTTGTCTCAACCAGATAGTAGGTTGCGTTATCAAGACCCTCAAAGGACAATTTACCGCTTCCATCAGTCGTTTTGGAACCAATATTCTCAGCATTAGTTGCATCTTTCAGCCATGTTTCTGTAACTTTTGTACCTTCTGCAAGAGTCACTCCATCATTTACACGATACAAATCAAATTTAACACCCTCCAGTGGAGTATCATTTTCGCCATCTTTCTTGAAAACATCAATTCCAAAGGTATATACATTGACAACATCCTTAATATGATCTTCTTTCGGATCCTTTCCCTTATTCGGGTTATAGGGATCCTCTGTCGGATAAATTGCATTGGAATAATCTAATGTAATATTATTCGGGTTACCAGCTTCTGTCATCGCTGCAGTATTATCTAAGGTTGCTTCGAAATAAATGTAAATGGATTTTCCTTTATATTCTTTAACAGCGGAAGTGATTGTTCCAGTGGTGGTATCTACGGTGTTAAAGTCAATTGTCCAGGTTTTTTTATCTGTTGAAAAAGCAGGGGTAATTCCTAATGAAATCTCATCTGTAACAGTATAAGCTGGTTTCTTTTCCTTATAAATCTTAAAGCTGCCATCTTTATATGTCAAATTTTTCATTGTATCTGTCAGCTTAAAGGTTTTTAACTTCTCAACATTGGAAGGTACGTCAACTCGGATTAAGTAAGGAACCTCAGCGCCTACTCTATAATCTGCGTCAACTTCCCAGTTTTTATTTGTCCGATCCATTACAAATTTTTCTGTGTCAGGCTTTTCATTTGTAATGGTAACGATTGCACTATACGTTCCTCCTTCATTGGATGTTGTTCCGATTCCACCTACTTTTGCGTCTTCTTCCCAGGTAACTTCTCCGGCATTATTAATCGTAAACTGATATTCCTTTGTGCCATCCATAATGTAACCATCGGGTGCGCTAACCTCGATAAAGCGGTATGTTCCGGCTGTCAGACCTTGTACATTGATCTGACCAAAATCTGTTTTAAATTTTGTTGCATTGTCTACCGATGTTATACCAGTATAAGTCCATTTAGCACTAGCATTAGCATTAGCATCATATTTTAAATAATTCCATTTTTCAGTAGTAGCCTCTTTATCTTTCATCTGCAGGATAAATTCTGCACCATTAAGATCTGTAATGTTATTTCCAACTTTTCCCTTCTTAACAAGTGTTACTCCACCGTAAGTAGTCTTGTTTTTGGGGAATACATGCACATCATAAATCCAGCCATCTCCATCTGCGTTTGTCATAGGCAGGGATACAAGGAAAGGAGCTGTTTTACCTGTTACATTTGCAGGAACATCTGTTTCGCTAACGTAATATAAGCCTTGGGAAACCTGGGTATTATCAAAGATGATTACTCCATCCGCATCTGTTGTGCCACTTTTTTTACCATCAACTACCTGATTAGTTGCCTTAATCTTTAATTCAGCATCCGCACCTTTCCCGGTAAGCTCAAACTCATCTACCTTTGGCAATGCAGCATCCACGCCATAATAAGAATCCAAATTAGCTACTTTCCAAATTGTAAATTGTACACCTGGTAACGGTTTTGCACCATTCTCACCCTTCGGAACAGTGCCTTCATCCGTTGTACTACCCGTTCCTTTATTTAATGTATCAGCTCCATTATATTCATATTTATGAATTGTTAAAGAAACCTTCTTCCCCGTATCAATCGTCGTGGTCGTTGCACCAGTTGTGCCGGTGCCAGCCGCAAATGCCGTCATTGTCATCATTGACAATGTCATTCCCAGGGTCAGGAGCCCTGTCAGAAGCTTTTTCATTCTCTTCATTGTTTGCATTCTCCTTTTTTTGTCCGGCTGTCCTTTTGTGTTTGGGACAGCCGAATTATTTTTACTTCTCCTGCTTTGTACGTTTCGCTCCGTACTTTGTTTCTAAGGTTTTCGCCTTATGCAGCTGCCGGACATAAGCCCCTGCTCCAACAGCCTGTGTTTCATACCTCCGGGGGTATTATCTCTTCTTCCGAAGCTTATCGTCCCCCTTTCTGCATTGCAGCGTGAAGTATGTACCCATAAGGATTGCCTGCGCCATCAGCGCAATGCCTCCCATAGTAACCAATCCAAACCCGGATCCTCCTGTTGCAGGAAGGATCAGCTGCTTTGTGTTGTAGATGGTGAGGGGGATTACCTTTTCTTCCTCTAGAGATATGTCCTTCCAAGATGTTTCCTTCTCCATCTTCCATTTCACCTGATTCGATTCACTAATCTCAATTAAGATCGAATCACCCAGCAGATTGTAGCCCTCTGCAGCCTTTGTTTCTCTCAGTCTGTAGGTTCCCTGACCGAGCTTTTCAAAGGTGGCAATGCCGTTAACAGTTGCTTGCGGACTACCGACTTGTTCAAACCCCTTTCCAGTCGAATCCTTCTTTTCCAGCTTAAACTGTACATCGGAAAGCAACGGTTCTTCCGTTGTATTTTTACCCCTTTTCGTAATTTTCAGGTCCAGCTCTTCCAAATAGGTATTGGTCACTGTCATATTCACCGTCGGCTGCTTTCCGGTTTCCATTGAAAAGTCAATGCCTGCTTCTGTCGGATCTGTTGCTGATGTTGTGGTCGAATCTGCCGTGGAACCTGTTGTTGTGCCTGTCGACGCATCCATGGAATAGGTCACTCGATAGGTTTTTCCATCCACAGTGTATGTCTTGCCGGAAGCAATCTCGTTTCCTTGGGCATCCACTTCACTGGCATCCACCTCCATGACCCGATAGATCCACGGGACTTTATCTGTTGCTGCGCTGTTCACATATTGTTCCAGATTCATAAAGGTATAAGACCAAACGTAGGATGAACCACTATACTTGGGAGTAACTTCTACCCATTTTTTCCCTGAGATATTGCCGGAATAGTCAACTGCTTCCCAATTCACATTTGCTTTATCCTTCTCTTTTCTCTGCAGCTGCAGGTAAATACTGCCCGGAAGCTGTTTCAGATCCGTAATCTCCGTGCCATCTGTCTTTGCCCATTTTTTAGTTACAGCAATATTGCCGGTCGGTTTATTACTATTTTGAAATACCACGACAGGATCTGCTGTTTCTGTTGTAATGGTACCGTTTACGGAGCCCTTCTTTGCATTAAAGGATGATGCTTTCTCGTTATTGATCAGAACCTCCTTCAGGGAAGTGCCATCTTTCGGTTTGTCTTCTATAATCTCATAATCTGTTCCAAGGGGAATTCCCGAAATCGTATAGGATTCTCCCTGCTTTAAGATACAGGTTGTTGTAATGGAATCTCCTTTTTCCAATGACATTCCTGCGACATTTGTAAATTTAACTTGAAAAGTATAGGTTCCGGTCAGATCATCTGAATCCGTCGTCTTCGCCTTTTGGATCTTAAGGGAACCAACCTTGACTTTATTTACAAATACCGCTTTTAATTTTGTAACACCGGTTTCATTATTCGGATTATCGTAGGAACGGAACACGATGGTATCCTCTGTTTGGCCACCATCTGCCCATTGCGTCGAAGTATATCCGCTGTTTTTATGCTCCGGTGTATATACCTCTTGTCTGCCATCCCTGATCTGCGTTCCGGATACGTTGGAAACCGATTGCCCTGATGTAATCGTTACCTTGTCTCCTATTCCGGTTACCTTGTCTACTATATGTCCGTTTTCATACAGGCTCCAGCTCGTTTCAAATGCAGAAGAATCTATTTCCTCCTTCACGGAAATGTAGCTGCCGCGGCGGAACTGATTTCGGAAGGTTGCGGTCTGACCATCCGCCAGTACAAAGGTTCCATCTTCTCCAATCACGCCGGTATCTGTACTGGAGGAATTGCTCAGAGAATAGACTGCACCCTCTGGCTTCTCCAGTTTTCCGGATGTAGCAGAATCATAATCCGGAATCTTACTCTGATCTACCTCAAATCCGATATGCTGCGTTACCTGCACGCCGGATCGGAATACAAAGTCATCCAGATATATGTGTCTGGGATAGCTGTAATTAAATTTGATGGATTTTATCTGGTTATAGTCAAAACCAGCCTCAGCGGTTAATTTGCTTAAGTCAACGGTCAGAGTATTCCATGCTTTTTCCTTAAGGATTGTGTTTCCGTATAGCTTTCCGGATAACAAGTCTCCGATCTTCTTCCCATTTGCATCCTCCAGCTCCAGATAAATACATTTCGCTGTTGGAGTGTCGTCATAATCATAATATAGCTTGAAATCCAGATACTTATTCGCCGCTGACGTAACCAGAGATCCATCTGATTGATATGGGATAATACCAAATCTCGACTTTTTGTGCTCTCCGGTCGTATCCTCTAACGGTGCATACCAGTGGGCAACACCACTTTGATCAGATTGATCAGGTATACTCTCCAGCCGCTCAAATGTAATATCCGAGCTGCCTTTCGTCAATTCTGGTGAACTGCTCTCAAAGCTGTTAAATATCTGTTTTCCTGCCATTGCTCCGCTTTCTACTTTCCTTGCTCCATAGTGTGTCGCCTGATTTTGGATCGTAAAGGGGAATACAAATGCATCCTCAAAGGAATCGGCAAACAGGGAATTTACCTCACTTTTATCTACCTTCTTTTCTACTGCAAACTCGTTATCATCCGGGAAGTTGAAGGTAATCTTCATATTAGATTCCCACATACCGCGTTCCATATAGAACATGGTAAGGGTATGCTCGTCTTCGTAACTGCCATTCAATTGGAATTCTGCTGTTGTTTTGCCATCTTCTGCCGCACTTTTCTTTACCGCACTCACGGTTGCCTGCATCGTAGCGAAGTTCAGCTTTCCATCTACCCTTCCATGATCTCCGCCAACATCCAGTGCCAGTTTTCCGTCAATAAATACCCATACATCATCATCTCCGGCAAACTCAAAGGTAATCGGCACGTCTTCCTTATTATTTCCTTTAACCGTTCCATTCTCTGTCAGGCGGAATTTAATCTCCAATTTTGTACCAAATCCATAGTTATAATTCTTTCCGCTTGCCGCAGTAGTGCCTTCGTTAAAGGGGAAAAAGCCATAGGTATTTGATACTACACCTGCATTAGCGTCTGTGGTTCCGCTACTGTTTACATTTTTCGCCCAGCCCTGGTTCTCTGTATCCTTCAGGTAATATTCTCCGGTGGATGGATCCTTTTGCATCGCAAGTGTCGTTTCGCTGCTGTCAAAGCACCAGTATTCTACTCCATTGCTTTTGTCGATCACTTTCTTTTCAAACGGAAATGATACATTATGATAGACCTCACCTAAGACCGCATTTTTGCTGTTTTTTCCTAGTAAAAATGCTTCATCAAAATGGGGTTCTGCACTCTTGCCATCTGCAGTCATCAGCGTTCCATTGGAAAGTGCCGCATTTACAAGACCCTGTGCTGCACATTTATAATCAACCTCATTTCCATCCGCATCTATCGCAGAGTTGTTTGTGGAAAAGAAGTCGTTATAGTCATTACTTCCGTATAGATTCAATGTGCTCCCGATATAATCATTGTTGAACGGCCAAGCCCACTTGTCAATACTCGGCTGAAAATGGCCTGTATAGATCGGAATGGAGACACTCTTCTCTTGATAATAATCACTCAATGCCTGATTAAACTGTCGGAATGTGACCCAGTTGCGATGAGACCCTACATTACCACCCGGATAGGAATCCCGATTATTACCGTTCAATTCATAATCCGTGTAGTAGTCATAGAAGGTAGAATCTACATACAGGGTATCCGAATTTGCCGAAAAATTACTTTCCTTAATATTAACTACATCGACGTTCTTACCAGCCTCGGTTTTCTTATACTTCTCTGCATCCCGAACCGTGTATACTTCAGCCCAGTAACCGTCTCTGTATTGATTCTCGTATACGGCAGTATCACCGGCATCCGCATAGAAGCAGGGTTCCCCTCCATACGTTCCCGCTTCCGGAATCGTCAGAATGGCTGTTCTACTGCCGTCTTTTGGGTCCTGTTCCGTATTATCAGCTAATGGAGTATCTGAAAAAATAATACGATCATATTCTTCGGGAAGCACCACAGACCACACATCATCCCAGGTCTGTCCATCTCTTTTGTAGGATGCTTCTTTGATCATCGTTCCATACCGATTTACAATCCTCCCCGTCATACTCCATGCATAAAAATATACCTTATCAGTGTCAGTTGCCGGAATAGAATTTGTTCCTTTATTATATTTATTTCCATCCGGTGTGTTCAGCTTTGAATAGGTTGCATCAAAATAAATCTTACCTCCATATCCATATCCAGCTGTTACATTCGCTATGCCCGCAGTTACCTGAAGTAAATTGTATTTCAGGTCTGACCAGAAGAAATGATAGGTTTTGCCCTTGGGATCATTCACTGTCAAAACGGTCTGCTGGGTTGTGCCGTCGTCCGTAAACGTATAGCTATACAAGCTCTCTTGAAACTTTGGATCTGCTTTCAGCTCCTTCCCTGTTTTTGATCCAATCTGTAGAGTCACCTTCGGGCTTCCCTCTTCTGCCTCTACCGGAAAATGCAGATTATCAAAATAGAGGGTTTTGTCTTTCAGGCTGTCGCTGCCCGGTTTTGTGCCCCAGCTGCTTTTCTTTTCTCCATTCTTCAGCTCGGTAGCTCCATAAAAGAAGGTATCCACAGACCCCGCTTTATAAGTCACGGGTACTACTCCAGTGCTTTCTCCGGTACTGTCTTGTCCGAAATAGTAAATCTCTCCCAACTGCTTTCCGGATTCATCTGTAAATTTCACATAGGGCTTTTTTGCAATTTCCATCTTATCCAGTTCTACTGTATAGAGATGCGGAAAACTAGCAACATTCTCCATCGCAACTGTTTCCGGTGTTCCCGTAGAGAAACTTCTGTCCGACGAATAGACTGCCTTTACCGTACTTACCTTCTCCGTAAAGTCATAGAAATACAAGGTCATCTCATTAGTAATTTCTTCAGTGATGTCTTTGACGATGTAAACATCTTTTTCATCGACCCGTCCTAATTCATTATCATTTTTTGCAAACACCCTTCCACCAGCAGCAGAAAAACTTATAGCAGAAGAAGAAGAACTCTTACCTACTAATTCCGTTCTGTAAAAAGCATTACCATTTTTATCATTAATCTTATTCCACTCATTTACATAGGTAAAGGCAAATTGACGAGCATCATTAGAATCAATTTTCCATTTCCAATAGCCTGTATTTTCATCTTTTTCTCCTGGAGTAAATTTACCATTGTCATCTACCTTAAAAAGATATAACTGAGTTGCTTCACTCCACTTTGCATCAGGATTCGAATCCATCCCTGTCGTATCAAGATATACATAGTTAGAATCCAGTCCTCCTGCCGCCTTTCTGAGTCCAACCTTCGCCACACGGCTGGCTTTTCTCATTTCGCCGCCCATGTCGTACAGGCTTCCGTCCTGCTGGATTTCTTCTGTTGCTTCCTTTTCAACAGCTTCCTTGGAAGGAGCTTTTTCTTTGCTGGCATCCTCTGTGCCGGTTTCTGTTGTTTCGGTCTGTTTGGTCTCTTCCTCCGTCTGCTTGCTTTCCGATGCAGTTTCTCTGTTGTTTTCTTCTGTAGTTTCCTGTTTGGATTCTTCTGTGGCGGACTCTGTTTTCCGCTCCAGGGTTTCTACGGTCTTCGCCTCAACTGTTTCGCTCAGCACCTCCAGGTGAAAAAAACAGGTCTCGCACCTCGCTTCCTGCTCCCAGGCAGCTTCTGCTGCCGGATCGCTGTCCGGAGTGTTTCCTTCGGAGCCTGCTGCGTCGTTTTCTGTTTCCGGTGCAGAGGGCACATTGTTTTCCGTTTCATAGCTTGTCTCTGTGCCAGTGCCAGTCTCTGTTTCCGGCTTGGGATCTGCTTTGGTCTCGGTTTCTACCGTGGTATGTGTTTCTGCAGCAGTCTCCGTCTGGGATCTGTTTTCTGTTTCAGACTCGTTTTCCGTCTTTGTCTGGGTTTCAGTTTCTGTCTGTGTTTCTGTCTCGGTCTGCGTCTCGGTTTCTGTTTCCGTCTCAGTCTCTGTTTCGGTCTGCGTCTCGGTTTCCGTTTCGATTCTTTCGATGGTCATCTGATAGCAGGGTGCTGCCAGACTGTTCCAGTCAATTTCGATGACATCTGTTTGGATGGCTGCATCAAAGGAGGTGCCCAGGAAAAACTGCACATGGTCATATGCCTGATCCAGGGTGTACTGATAAATATCCTCGCCTTTCGTAGACGCAATCATCCGAACCGGCTCTGCAGAAAGCTCCTGTCTGTCGCCCTCCTGCTCTGTCCAGGCATAAAGGGATACGCCCGACTTTAAGAACTCCGGATCCTCTTTGATCTTCGATGCATCGAAATAAATCATATAATGAAGGTTTACCCAGCTGCCTGTGGATTCTTCTCCATCTACCTTCTCCAGTACAAAGCAGGGATCCTGGAAATCCCATTCCGTATAAACCGGTGTGGTTGCTTCCGTATAATCCCATCCGTCTGTCCCGGCCATAAATGCGATATATTCATAAGGTCTGTCCAGACAGTATTCGTAAATTCCATCGCCCTTATCAGAGGGCTTCATCTCAACAGGTTCGTCCGCTGCACTGTTTTCTTCCGAATCATATGCATAGACGCTGACACCGTTTTTACAGAACTCGCTGTACTGGCTTCCATCAAAATATACGGTATACAGTCCGTAAAAGCTGCCTGTCCCGGTCAGGTCTTCTCCCTGAAGCCGATAGCAGGGTGCCTGCAAGGACCAGTCTATCGTAAGCTCCCCTGTGGTGTTTTTGTTTTCTTTTTTCTGTCCCTGGCAAAATACCACATGCTCATATTTCCGGGTCAGACCCAGCTGCCAGATCTCCTGCTGTCCCTCTGTCTTTTCCAGCTTCACCGGCTCTGCAGCTTCTGCCTCTGCTGCATCGTCATAAGCGTATGCATAGATCCCTTTGGATGCCAGCGCCTCTGCTGTGCTGCTGCCTGAAAGATCCAGGTATACGGCATATGGAGTTTCTTCCTTCGCTTTGACTCTGTTTCCTTCTGCAAACATGCCAGTTCCCGATACCATTTCCAGTATCAAAAGTAAGCTCAGAAAAAAGCTGACAGATCTTTTTATTTTTTTCCGTTTCTCTGGTGATATTGCCGCTTTCCACATACCGATTTTCCTTTCCCCCTGTTTTGTTCCTTCTGTTTCACAATGGTTTTTATACCTTAATTTCAATTTAACTAAATTGTAGATTTTTTTCTGTGCAAAGGCAATAGCATCGGCATATTGAATATTTCAGATTTATATTAAAAATTTAAGAGCTTTTCACAAATATCGTTATTAAGTATATATGCATTTGTTTTACCGCATATTTTTTGTATTTCATTCATTTCCTATCATCCTAATATGTTAAAGATAATATTTTTGATATTGCATGTCACGTTTTTTATATTGTTTTCAGGGTTTTTGTGAATTTTGCTGTACCTGCAATTCCAACCGCTGGCAGTCTGCATCATTGTGCTGCGTGATGCAGCTGTTGGTACTCCGGTTTTTCTGACAAAGAACGGGCACGGCAGATATGCAATTCTCGATATGCAGGACTTTGAAAAGACACAGGCAACCATCCGACTGATGAACGAGCTTGCAAAAGGCCGGTCAGAGAATCTTTCCCTGACCGGCCTTGTCTTAACTGTATATCATAGTCTCGTGCATTACTTTTGATGGCTTATAATCCATCGCAATATATCCTCCGCACCTGTTTTGCCCGATGCCAAATCTAGGATAGCGTCACTCAGCTCCTTCTGCGTATAGGAAAGCTCATAACCATTTAATGCCAAGAACACTAACATTACATGTGTACCTAATCTTTTGTTTCCATCAACCATAGGATGGTTCTTTACAATTCCAAAGCAAAGCTGTGCTGCTTTTGCCTGTACACTTGGATATAATTCTTTGTCTCCAAATGACTGAAATGGATTAGCCAGTGCTGAATCCAACATCCCACCATCACGAATGCCATTACTACCGCCAGTAGCTTCAATCAGTCGCTCATGAAGTAAAATGACCTGCTCTTTGCTCAATCTTATCATTTGGCAAGCACCTCGTAAGCCTTCATATTCTGCTTCATAAGACGTTCTGATATAGCAAATACATCCTCTGTAGATGCTATTTTTTCCTGCTCCGCTTTGCTAAAGTCAATCACAAGATATCTTGGTACATTGTTTTTAAGGATAACTGCTGTGCCATGTTCATCAACAACTCTGGCAACCTTTGAAAAATTCTGATTAGCTTCTGTGATAGAAATCATTGTATTTGTATCAACTGTCATAATATGCACCTCACTTTCGCTTATATTATATGCATATTATAGGATAAATACAACCTATTTTTATAGCTATTTCATAAGCTTTTGAGAATAATCATTCCACGCCCTTTGGTGCAAAGGGATTCTCATAGATTGCATACACACCCGGGCGGCAGAGCTGTCCGGAGCCGTTGACCGCGGAGCGCACGCCGTCGATGGCCGGGTCGGAATAGGTGCAGAACCATTTTTCCATCCTGCCCTTTAATTGGGTTACCAGTTTTTTATATTCCGGTAAACCGTACAGATTCTTCTCTTCTCCCGGATCGTCCACGAGGTGATACAGCTCATGTTTTCCATAGGGATACCGGTGCACATATTTCCATTCTTTCGTCCGGATCATGCGGACAGGCCCGTATTCGTCAAAGATCACAACCTCGTCGCGGTGTTCCAGCTGTCTGCCCTCCAAAAGCTCTGTAAAGCTTCTTCCGGGAAGTCCCGTAGGCTGCTTGTCGGAAAGTCCCGTCAGCTTAAGGATCGTCGGGAGCAGATCGCAGGCGCTTATCATTTCGCTGCAGACGGTATTGGCAGGAATGTACCCCGGCCAGGAAATCAGAAACGGCACCTTAACTGCGGAATCATACATATTCATCGGGAATGTCCCGTTACCCTTCCCCCAGACACCATGCTGTCCCATGCTCATTCCATTGTCCGCTGTAAAGAGGATCACGGTATTGTCTGCCAGCCCCTGTTCTTCTACTGCATCCAGCAGTCTGCCGATCTGTTCATCCATCGCACTGATCGCCGCAAAATAGCCCCGCAGATTTTCTTCCCTCTTACCGGTTCCATATACCGCGCCGGTGCGCAGATCGGGATGATCCGGCACGTTGGGAATGCTGGGAAACGTGCAGCCATCGTAGTAATCGATCCACTTTGCAGGATGGTGCTCCTTTTCCCAGGGAGAATGGGGTGCAGTATAGTGGACAGACAGATAGAACGGGTCATCCCCTTCGCTCAGCTCTTTTAAATATTCCAGTGCACGATCCGTGATCAGATCTGTCACATATTCCCCATGATGCACGGTGATTTCTCCATGGTCCACCATGTCCGGGTGGTAATAGCAGCAGCCGCCCATGCCGATGGTGTACCACTCCTGAAAGCCCTGCTGCGGTTCGATGCTGTTGCCCAGGTGCCATTTTCCGGAGAGTGCACAGTGATAGCCGTTCTGCGCCAGAATGTCCGTATAGGTGGGCTGTCCTTCCAGATAGGAAATCGGCTTCCGTTCCTGCTTATAGCCCTCGAAATAAGGATTTTCCTTTCCCTGGGCGGCAAATTTCTCGCCGTCTAAGTTTCCGCTTCTGAGCCAATCCTGTACGCCGTGAGCGGAAGGCATTTTCCCGGTCAGAATGGATGCCCTCGCCGGAGAGCATACCGGCGAGGCACAGAAGAAGCTGTCAAACCGCATTCCCTGTTCTGCAATTCTGTCCAGGTTGGGCGTATAAAGCTCCGGTGTCCCGGCGCAGTGCATCGCCCAGGGACCCTGATCGTCTGCCAGAATCATGATAATATTCGGTTTTTTCTCTGTTTTTTCCATATTATTACATTTTCCTTTTTACTGCTTTGCTTTTGTTTTCTGATACTCTGCATTGACTGCCTCGAGGATCTCTTCACCGCCCTGACTTCTCCAGGACTTGCTCAGCTGCTCTCCGCCCTCTTCGATGGAAAGCTTACCCTGCAGCATATCCGAAAAGTACTGGGTGTAAATATCGTCCACTGCGGCGCCGTTTTCGATCTCAACCTGCGTTTTCTGCTTGATCAGGTTCGGAACCTGGCACTGGGTCGCAAGATCAACGGTATGCAGCGCACGCTCCCGGTTCGGATCGGTTACAGGGATGTAGTTGCTCTCCAGCGGCCAGTAGAAGGAGCCCCACGCCAGCGCGTGCGCCCAGCCATTGGGCGAGAAAGCATCCTTTGCACGCTCTTCTTCGTTGAAGACGATTTCGTCGCCATCCTTGGTGTAATGAATACCTTCGATACCAAGACGCAGCAGGTTATTTCCTTCCTCCGAAACCATGAAGTCCACAAATGCTGCCGCTTTGTCAGGGTTCTTGCAGGCTGCGGTGATACAGGTCATCATACCGCTCTTGCCCTGCTTGCTTAAGCCTCTCGCGCCGTCCGGACCTGCGGGGGAAAGATCATAGCAGATCGAAGCGTCCGGGAACAGCTCTCTGACGCTGTTTTCATGACGGGTCACATGACGGAACAGGGGTGCAGGCATCATGCCGGCTTTGCCCTGATAGAACTTTTCTTCTTTTTTAGACATATCATTCAACATCAGCTCCGGATCGATCGCACCTGCATCCCACAGCTCTTTGATGTAGGTCATGCCCTTTACAAACGCAGGATCTTCAAAAACGGGGATTACCTGATCGTTTTCATCCAGCGAATAGTCCGCATAGGGCAGTCCGTATGCGAAAAATACCCAGTCAAACTGTCCCGGCTTTTCTGCCGTGTAGCCGTATGTATTGTTCTGTCCGTCGCCGTCCGGATCGTCGTTTGTGAAAGCGAGCATGACGTCTTTCATTTCATCCAGCGTCTGCGGATAGGACAATCCCAAATTATCCAGCCAGTCCTGACGCATCACGATCAGGGTATTGGCCACACTGTACTGTGTAATAAACGGCATGCCGTAATATTTTCCATTTTGTGCCGACCACTCGTAATTTTCCAGCCATGCCTTCATGCTCGGGAAGGAATCCATGTAATCATTCAGCGGAATAACCATTCCATCATCAATCCACTGCTGGGTTGCGCTCGTCCCGTATGCACCGGTTACCACATCCGGGAAATCGCCGGACGCCATCGCAACGTTGACCTTTTCCGTATTGGCTTCCGGAACGATTTCAACCGTCAGGTCTATGCCGAGCTTTTCGTTGATCGCTTCGATAATGCGGTCGTTATCCTGAATTGCTTCTGCCGCAGCGTCGCCGGTCGTCAGCCAACGGATCGGAACCCGCTCTGCAGAATCCGCAGTGTTCTGACCACCCGAAGCGCTGTTGCCGCAGCCTGCTGCCAGAATCGTTGTCACTGCCATCGCTGTTGCCAGAAATACACACTTACTTCTTTTTCTCATTTTGTTCCCTCTTTCTTTCCCTTTTATATTTTACCCCT
>OHLJ01000647.1_pt1 | contig 19895 bp, 10 predicted proteins | sample 1568991 | NCBI WGS metagenome assembly OHLJ01 (sample SAMEA3879601, study PRJEB24766) | human gut metagenome | biome: human-associated habitat; feature: feces | place: USA | collected 1985/1987
GTCTACGTCCGAGCCGCTTATATTCGTAAATCCTGCCGGTAAATAATTTCCATAGCTTTTAACCACTCCTTAACCACAGAAAGTTTACACTAAAATCAAGGTGTACTCTTAGTTTGAGACGGGGTTATAGCCATATAACCGAAAGTGAATAAACAATGCTTTATCTTGCATAAATAAAACTTCTGTCTTAAACTTAGAAAAGAGAAACCTGACAGTGTTTGCCGCTTAGGCCGAAACTGGCCGCAGCGCTTGGAAAGCAGGGTTTATAAAATGAGAGAGATGATCTTAAAAGCCGTCGCCAACCCTCCCAAAATTTTGTGGGGGCCGTTTTTGCCGACACTGCTTAATATCGGCATTCAGTTTCCGATTATGTTCATGTTTATCGGTCTCGGTGACGTCAACCCGCTGCTCTTTGTATTCAGTATTGTCCTTGTTCATGGTGCCGTCGTTCTGGCCGGAACCAAAGAACCCCATTTGTCGACCATGATTCAGGCTTTTGGCCAGACCCGGAAAGTAACCACCAATTTATATGTAGAGAAAGGCGCTAAATTTGAACCCTGATTTTGATTTTTTCAGCACCTTTGTACAGGGGCTGAGCAGCATGGAAGTCATTGTCGCCGTCATCGGTTTTGTTTCGGCGGCATCGTTTGCCGGTTTCTGGGCGACCAGATTCGGTCATTTGGTTCTGCCTCAGCCGCGTGAATCCCGCGTGTCGGACTTTTTGCCCTTCAACAAGCTGATGGCCGACGGCATTACCATTCGCTGTTACAATGGTTCTTTTGCACGCGTGTTCAAAGTTGAAGGCGTCGATTTGTCTTTTGTGACTGACGAGAAAAACCTCTCCATGATGGAAGCCCGCAAATCCTGGATTGACGGCATGTCTGACCTGCAGATTGTCTGCCGCGTCATTACGCTGCGCGAACGGATTGCCATGGAAGAAGATGTCGGCAATTTCAACAATCCGCTGCTGGAACAGATTTCTAATACCTGGCGCAATACGCTGGACCGCGTTTATGCCAACCGCCATTACATCGTCCTTTCGGTTGCCGACCGTCCCGAAGCTCTGAAAGATTTGAACTATGCGTCGCAGGCTCTGCTGGCGACTTTGAACGATTACGGCGTCAAGCCGATGTACGAAACCGAAGACAGCCCGGCGGCTGACAGTCCGCTGGCAGTTTTTGCCAAAATATGCAGTCCGATTACTCAGCCGTCGCCGAAGGTTCGCAACGCCGAAGGCGCTCAGCTTAACGAGATGCTGACGTCGGATCATATTCACTTTACCGGCGAAAAAGGTATTATCAAATTTTTCTCGGGCGAGAAGGAAAAATATGAAATTGCCATGGGCATCCGCACTTCCGGCGATTATATGGACGAGGGCATGATTGCGTCGCTGCTTTCCATTGACTGCGAACTGACCCTGCTGCACAATGTCAAGCCGTTTTTCAAACCGCATGCCCGCGCTTTGCTGATGCAGCAGCAGCGTATGGCGGCGGTAACCAGTTTTTCGCCGGACGTTATCAACCAATACAGCGAAGCCCTGTCTTCAATTGAAGACAGCGATGCCGATTATCAGGCGCTGACCGAATATGCGATGACGGTTATTCTGAAAGGCGACAGCATGGAAGAAATAGACTTTGGCGAAAGCGAAGTTCAGCGCATATGCCGTCTGTTCAGCGTTACGCCGGTTCGCGAGGGCTGGGTTACGCAAGCGACTTTCTTTAATCAGTTTCCGACGTATGAAACCTATCCGCGAACCTACCGTTACCTGTCCAGAGTTGTGGCTATGGCCATTTCCTTCGACAAGCCGTCCGAAGGTTTTGCCAAATCGGACTGGGGACCGGGCGCAATTACCGTTTTTCGTACCGCTTCCGGGTCGGCCTATCGTTTTCAGTTCCATGTTTCGTCTGAAGATTCGGCTGTTGCCCACTGTTGTATTATCGGCCCGACCGGACAAGGTAAAACGACGTTGCTGACCTTTTTGGCCGGACAGGCTATGCGCCACAGCGACCTGAAAGTTTTCTTCTTTGACCGTCATCGCGGTGCCGAAATCTTTACCCGTTCCATCGGCGGCGCCTATGTCGGCTTTGACGGCGACGAAAAGAACGTTTCCCTTAATCCGTTTGATACGGCCAATACGCCGAACAACCGGGCTTTCCTGCGTCGTTGGCTGAAGTCTATTACCATGGTCGACGATGCCCTTTCCGAAAAGGAAATCGGTCGCGCGGTTACCACGGCGTTTGATTACCTGCGTCCTGAAGAACGCATTATGAAAAACCTCTACAAAAGCTGTTTTTCGCCAACCGGCAATATGCGCCGAGAGCTTTTCCGCTGGATTAATCCGGACCAGTACGGTAATATTTTTAATGCCGAAAACGACAGTCTGGATTTGAGTGCCAAGCGTTTTATGGCTTTTGACTTTACGCATATTTTCGAAGACGAAACCCTTGCTCCGGCCGTCATCAGTTACATCATGCACCGTATTATGTCCGAAACCGGCGATACCGGCGTTCCCTCGCTGATTATGATTGACGAAACCGCGCCGATGTTGAAGCACCCGATGTTCCGCGACTACTTTATCATCGGTCTGCAGGAAGGGCGTAAGAAACGCCAGGCTTATCTTTGTGCTTTCCAACAGCCGAACATCATCGACAAGCTTGGCGTCGGCGAAGTTATTCGCGGCCAGTGTCAGACGATTATCTTTTTCCGTAACCCGCAGGCAATGCCGGAAGACTACGCCAACTGGAACCTGACCCAGCGGGAAATCGAGTTCATTTTCGGCAAGAGCTACCGCGACTTTCCTTATGCCATTCTGCTTTCCCGTCCGGCTACCGGCGAATCTGTCATTTTGGACGTCGACCTGAGCGGTCTCGGCCCATACCTGAAACTTTACAACTCCGGCCGCAAAAACGTACTTTTGGTTGAAGAGCTGATTAAGGAATACGGTGAAGAAAACTTTGTTACAAAATATTTAAATATTGCGTGATTCGGAGATTAGTCGTTTATCAATTGCGCAATTTTTGATATTATTAATATAAGGAACCTGGACTTTATTGGAGGTTGAACATGAGAAATTGTAATCTTTTGCGGCTGCTTACTCTGAGCGGATTCCTTTCGCTTGCGGTTCTGCCTCGTCATGCGGCGGCGCAATGGCCGACCCTGGATATTTCCTCCGTAAAGGAAGGCATAAGCACCAATATCGAACTGGTCAAACAGTCCAAGGTTGTGACCGATGCCATGGCCACTGCCGGCAAAATCAATGCCGGTATTGGCGATGCCAAGGCCAGCGTTTCTAAATTCGCCGGCGACAATCTGGCCAAAGCCCAGGAAAAAATGAAAAAGCTTCAGGAAGAAAAAGAGCGTATAGAAAAGAAAAAAGAAGAATACGAAAAAATTAAGAAAGAAATTGAAGAGAAAAAAGAGGCAATGGAAGATTATAAGCGTCAGGCCGAAGCTCTGAAGGCCGATGCCGAGGGGTATATTGCCGATGCCAAAGAAATGAAAGATGCTGCCAGTGACGTTGTTTCTACGGTCAAAGACGATGTTTCATCAGCTTCTTCCTCTGCCGGGATTTCTTCCGGAAATGCTGATTTGAACACGACGTCGGCGGTTGCCGAAGCCGAACCGCAAACGGCCGTATCCGGCCGGACGGCTTTCGGCTCTGCTCAGTCCGAATCAGGATATCAGGTTGCTGCGCCGACTTCTGATGCCAAAAATTACGGCGAAGCCGTTTCTGAAACTTCAGCCGTTGCCGGAATTTCTGAAGTTGCCGAAGATGACACAGCCAAAGCGGATGTTCAGGCGCTTACTGAAGAACAGTTGAAACTGAAAGAAGAACAGGAAGCTTTGGACAAGGAAAAAGCCGAGTTGGAAGTTGACGCCATGTTTGCCAAAACGCCGGAAGAAAAAGCCGCTGTTGAGGAAAAGATGAAAGCTCTTGACGCCAAGTATGAAGACTTGAACGGCAGAATGTCTGAAAATGCCGCGCAACTGGCTGCGGCTCAGGAACAGACGGCGGCTGAAGCAGCTGTTGAAACACCTGCGGAAAACAAAGCCGTTCCGGCCGGCCGCCGTCCGTTCGGAATGCCGGAAAAAGCCGCGGCAGTTACGGACGAAAATAATGATGACAAGCAGCCTGTCGATGAAAAGGAAAAAGACGAAGATAAAGAACCGCAGCCTTTCCATCGTGCCAAGATTTTGGACGGAGAAACGTCAACCAAAATGGAAATTCCGGAATCTCACACGCCAAAAATTCTTGAAGGGGAAACATCGACAAAAATGGATGTTCCCGAATCTCACCGCGCCAAAATTCTTGATACTTATGAAGCGCCGGTCGATCACACGCCGAAAATTCTTGAGCAAAGTCGGCAGCAATCGGGAAATTCTTCAGGGGGCTTCCGCAAAAGAGCCGTACAAAGAAGTTCGGCTCTGCAAAATGGCCGTCACTATGCTTCCCGCAGTTTTTCCGAGACCATGGTCTTTGCTGATTTGGCGGGAGGCTCCGTACCTGACGGCACGGTTAACGGCGTCTTTATTCTCTCAGACCGTCTGGCTCAGGAATGCGAGATTAACGTTGCCGATTTGGAAGACGAGAAGGTTATGGACGAATGCATCAAAAAGCTGGTAAAGGCCAAGTCGGATAACGATGCGTCCATTGCACAGGAGGCAACGGCCGTTTACAAGACCATTATGCAGGAAACCGTAAATGGGCTTATTGCCGAAAGCATGGCGCAGAAAAACGAAGCGGCCAATTACGAAACCAAGGTTTTGGAGGAAATGGAGAAAAAAATCGCCCAAACCAAAAACAGTCGCGACGATACCGGCGGGCTGTCCCTGACCAACATGGAAACCCAGTATCTTTTGAACCGTATCCTGACAATTTATGCCGGACAGTTGACTCTGGATACGCTTAATGAAGTCAGTGGTTTTGACAAGTCTTATTATCAGGACGGCGATGACGAAGAAACCGGAGAAGAAAAATGATGAAAAAACGTCTGACATTGTCCGTTTTCTGTCTGACGCTGATTTGCGCCGCGTTGCCGGCGCGCGCCGATAAGGAGTTTTTTCAAAAGGTCGAAGAATATCTGGGCGTGGTCGAAAATAACAAAAACTGGGTGGAAAATCAGCTTTCGCTGGCCGAAGAAATGAAACGTTCGGCTTCGGAGGGTGTCGGTAATGCGATGCAGAAAATCAACGAAGTAAAAGCCAATCCGCTGAGTGCTGATGAGGAACTTCTAAATGTCATTCCGTCGGATATTCCGGATGTTAACAATATCGGTAAGGCAACCGAACAGGTAGAGAAGTCCTATAATGCTCAAATGGGGCAGGGAAACGATATCGAAGTATCTTCCGAACAGTATGACAAAATGATGGATATTCAGCGGGAAAATGTCGCCAATCTTTATACCGTCGCCTTTACGACCCGGACGCTGCTGGCCAAGGAACGCAAGCAGGACGAACCCTCCAACGATATGAAAAGCACGCGTGAAATCATTAAACTGACCAACAAAAAAGCCGCGGAAATGCTTCGCCGCCTGCGAAATGTCATGAAGCTTGAAGCCGCAACCGCAGAATTCAAATTCTCACAGGAAGCGATAGCTTATTCGGTTGAAAACCGCGAAGACGAAGAGGGGGGTAACGAAAAATGATGAAAACTCTCCATTATATATTTGCCGCGACACTCGCTCTGGGCTGTTTTATACGGCCGGCTGAAGCGACTTTGAAGTTTGATGTGTCCAAAGGTGTCGGTAAAGTAACGACGACGGTTTCCGGCTGGATGGAGGTTGCCAAAAAGCAGATGGAACAGTCGGCAACGCTTCAGACGATGATTGCCTATGGCAAGGGGGCTGTTGAAACGGCAAAAAAAATGAAAGAACTTCAGGGCGCGGTCGGCGATATGGCAGCGGAGGCTCAGTCTGTCGTTGACGAAAGCAGCGGCTTGGTCAGCGGCGCCATTTCCGATGCTCAGAATGCGGTTGGCGGAGCCGTCGGCGATGCCATGTCGAAGACCGGTGACGCTCAGGAGCTTTTGGAACTGAAAGCACAGAAAATGTCCTTGGAAAGCGAGCGGGATGACGCGATTGCCGCCGCGCAGGAAGAAATAAACGGCAAGATAAGTCTTGCGCAGGAAAACATCGGCAAGCTGCAAGCCATGGCGGCCCAGGAACCGGACAGAAAAACCGAATATGAGGCGCAGATTGCGACCTATCAGAATCAAATAAGTCAATATAATGAGGAATTGCAGACAACTTCCGATACCGTTACCGGCCAGTACCAGTCTCGGATTGCCGCGGTTGACGAACAGATTACGGCTCTGCGTGACGAGGCGATTGCCAAGGCTGGCGAAGCGACGGCCGACAAGTTGAAATCCGTTTTCGGCGGCGGCGACGAAGAAGATGCGGCGGCAATGAACGAGATGATTAAAAACAATTTTTTGGAAAAAGACGATGAGTTGACCATTGAAAACATAACGCCGCGCCAAGTTTTCCGCAAATTGACGGCTCTTAAAGATACGGTTGCCGCTTTCAACAATGCTTGGAAAGTTAAGAAATCCCGTTATGAAAATGATGAAAAGACCGAAGAAATACAGGCGGAAGTCGAGCAGATGGACGGCGCTTCCTCCTCGCTGGGCATGGATATCCAGCTTAAGGTTGAAAACATCAAGTCCCTGTTGGAATATACCCGGATGATGGTTAATGACTTGAAAATGGTTACAGCCCATGAACTGAATGATTTAAATAGTTGGAAGCTGAATCGTTATGACAAGGATGTGACGGAATTTAATTTGGACGATTATATTTACGAGAAAGAATCAGTTAAGGACAAAGCTCTGGATATTTTAAAAAGTGTCAAGGAAAACGGTGTAAAAGGCACGGCGGAAAACATGCTGAACAATGCCGTCGACAACAAGCAGGACAGTGCTTCGTCGCCTGCGACGACTTCTGATCCGCTGGAAGCGGTTCGCAGCGAGCTGCGGCAGGTCAGATCCAAAAGCGGGCATTATGAGGGCGTAGATACCGCCGGTCCGACCGACAGCGCGCCGGTCAACGTGACGGAAGAGCTGCGGCGCGCCCGCGGCGGCTCTGCGGAATGAGGAGAACGGATATGCGGAAAATCAGTAATAAATTGTCTTTTCTCTTTCTGGCCGTCAGTATGTTGACAGGCGTCTGTGCAAAAAGTGCCGGAGCTTTTTTACTGCCGCCGGGGCCGGGAACGCCGACCGTTGATCCTTTGGCCGACGTTAACATGACAATTGACTATGGCGTACAGGTTGTCAACAACACCACTTCCGGCATTACCAAGTTGAAGCAGGAGCAGACCAAACTGGTCAAGGCGGCAAAGGAAAAGCTCGCCGGCGAAGTTGAAGGCTTAATGCCGAGCAAGAAAGACAAAAACAAAAAAGAAAAAGCCGTTCCGGGCAGCAAAAAAATCGCCGAGTGCAAAATTGCCGATATTGAAAAGCCTAGCTCGGTCAAAAAAGCCTTTTATAAGCTTTTTCTGGCGTATCCTTCCGATAAAAGTGATGAAATGACGGCCTATCGCGATAAAGCTTCCGAATTTTATCAGGATACGATTGTCGAAACCTATGTGGCCTCGCGTGAATTAGAAAAGGAACTTGATGAGCTGGAAAAGAATTTCGCCAAGCTGACGCCGATGCTGGTTACCGGTGAAGGCGGCAACGGTGCGGAAAGCGGCGATGACAACAACGGTACCTGGAAAAACGCCTACACCGCGTATGATACGATGAACCAGCTTCTGAAGATAACCGAGGAACTGGCGGCTATGCGTGCCCAGCTTGAAGCGGCCAAAGCGGTTAAACATCATATTGTTCCGGCCGCATATAAGAAGAAAAGCAAGAAATCTTCTTTGCTGGAAAAACGCGGAAATCTTCAACTCGCTTCCCGGTCGGTGCGGTATGGCAGTGAAAAACTGGTTTTTGCTCAGGTTGATTTTAACAATTTTCAGAAAGCTTCCGTCAGTTCGACGCCGACAGTCCGCAGTAACGGCGGCGCCTCGATAACGTCGTTTGCGCAGCAGCGAAAAGCGGCGGCGGTACAGGCTTCCCGTCAGGAAGCCATCGGAATCATCAGCGGCCAAAGCGCGGCTTCTTCTCTGTCAAAGTCAACGGCGGATGATACGGCGGTTGAAGATGAAGATTATGAATATGACCCGGTTACGGATTCTTCGGTTAAATATATGAGGGCACCGGAACCGGACATTGCCTCGCCGTTTAAAGGCAATGAAGAGAAAATGGATGAACTGGACAAGCTTGACCCGCTCTATGAGAAGGCAACCGAAGCGCTGGAACTGCACAATCTGCTCCAGTCTTTGCCGACGCATAAGGAAAATGCCGAAAAATATAATCGCCACAAGCAGCTTCACGACAAATCTGTCGAAATGCTGCGAACCGCGGATAAATGCGCTTTGCAGTTCTTGGGCCGGTATTACGACGATCCGGAAAAAGTCTGGACCGGCGGTCCGATAAGCGATGAAAATACGGCCAATTATGACTTGCGGTCCGGAATTTCCGGCTGGGCGATTAAGGCTTTTGAAATTGCCAAGGCCGAAACAACGGCGCCCGTAGATTCCGATGACGGTGTCGTGGCCGAAATTGACCTGATCGATACCGGAGATATGACCAAACGCAGTGAAAACGAAGCGGCTTATAAGGAAAAGGCTCAGGGGCTGTCCAGTCCGGACGAGGAAGAAAAGGTTGAGGCCATCAACCGCGAAACGGAACTGATTGCCTGGAAAATCGGCGCCGAAGCGGCCAAAAAGCTTGCGGAAGACCAATATTCTTCCAATCCGCAGTGGGGAACGGCACAAACGCGCTTTCCGGTTTGGAACGACCAGAAGAACTTCTATAACCAGTATATTGACGGCAAATACAACAATATTAAAGAATATCTTGCCGCTTTGCAGTTCAATCAGGTGTCGCTGAACATTGCGCAGGAACTGAACAATATTTTAACCGAAGATCCTGAAGTTAAGGCCTATAATGCCCGCGAATTGGGACGTTTGGCCGGTGTCGTCGGCGATGATGACGAAACGGAAGAAGAGGAGGCTGCAAACGACGAAATTACGTCATTGGTTGCACAGAAACAGGCTGATTTGGAAAAAGCAGCTGACAAGCGCCGCAGCGCATTAAAACCGTTGGAAGAACAGAAAGAAAATATTAATAAAAGCATTGAAGAAGCTTCTGCGGCACTGAGCAGTTTCAATGAACGCATCAACCAGCTTAAAAAGGAAAAACTGACGGCTCAGTCTTCGGTGGAAGATATGCAGGTTCAGCTGGAAATTGCCGATGACGTGGCTGAATACGCCCGTGAAAACGGCGAGGAAAGCGAAGAGGATTCCGTTTCTCAGGCGTTTGCCAAAGAAAGCATAAAGGAAAATCAGGCCAAGGAAGCTTCGGTCGAGCCGGAGATAGAGCGCTATCAGGGTTTGGCCAAGGTTCAGGAAGAAAAGATAGAACAGCTCAAAAACCGGTTGGAGCAGGTTGAAAAACAGATTGCCGCGGTTGAGGAATCTTACACAAGACAGGTTCAGGGACTGGAAGAAAAATATACTGCTGCATTTGAAGCGGCCCGCAAAAAAATTCAGGACGGCAAAACGGCCAAGGCGGCAAAAACGCTTCTTAGCCTGTATCGGGAAAATGTTGAACGGACGGTTGTCGGCGATTTAATCGGCACGGCTTCCGTCAGAGGTATCATCAGTCAGGCCGAAGGTTTGGTCGGCGATACCAAGAGTTATGCGGTTCAGGCGGTGGAAACGGCTCGCTCCGACATTTACAAACTCGGCGATGAACTTTATCTGCCCGGCAGTTCTGCGATGGTCGTCAAACGTCATGCCGAACTGATGAAGGAACTGCAGAATATTCCGGTCGACAAACTGGTCGCCTCGTCGTCTTCTTTGGGCAAGTTTGGTTCCAATACGGTCATTACTTCGGCGCTGACAACGATGTTCCAGAAAGTTGTCACGCAAAGGGCCTGTGCCGACGGCCGCTGCGAAAATGCCGATGAGGAGTATTTTATCGGGCTTGAACCCAAAGACAAGGACTTTTCGGCGCCAAAGGCCGCGCCGGAAATGAATATGGCGCCGGTGCGTGAAATTGTCCGCTTCGATACGGTAAGTTATGATAATGTTCCCAAAACGGCCGACGGTACCGTTTCTCGGCAGGGTTTCCTTAATTACGGCGAAGAAATTCCGACAATTTGGCAGAAAATGCTTCAGGAAAATATTTTCGTTGAACGCGAAGTCGATTTGGCGGCCATACTGGAAGCCGGCAGCGGCCGCGAAGGAGCTTTTATGCGCGGCGGACGGTATCCCTGCAAACTGGGCGAAAAGATTATCGACGTTGATCCTTATGACGGACAGTATATGGTCGTCAGCGAACTCGCCGGCGCCGACGGTGCCGTTTCGCGCAGCTCGGGCGGCAGCAATAACAGCGCTGCCAATATGGCAACCCGCGAGTTCTTGAAAAAAATCGGCGTCTATATTGAAGATAAAATCAGCAAAACCGGCAATCCGGGCGTTTCGATTGACGAAAACAAGCTTCCGCAGTGTCAGGAAATTGAAATTATCGGCAACTCCGGGCTTGCGGCCAAGTTTTACTATACGGTGCGCGATATTGAAGCCGATACCGAAGGTCCGGCTGCTATTCAGCCGAAAGAAACCATCGGCAGCCCGAGTGAACTCGGGACGCTGCTGAAGGCGCAGGACGCCGGCGGTATTCGCTTCGCCGACAAACCGCTAGAAGTGTTTGAACGTCTGAAGGAAATTGCCGAAGAGCAGGATAATCCGAACAGCGAGTATCAAACCAATCTTAAAGACGAAATTTTTAACAATGCGCCTTATAACATAAACCAGATTGGCGACTTTCTTGACTATGTCGAAGTCGAAACAACCTACCGTCAGACGTTGGAAGAACTGAAAGCCAGCCTTGACGAAGTCAACGATATGCTGAAAGAACAGCTGGTTGAAGCCGGTTTTACGCCGACGGCGGACTTTGATATTTCGAAGGATGAAGATTACGAACTGGCGCGCAGCAGCCTTGATCGCCTTAAAAATAAGCTGGTGGAAGAGGGCTTTTCGGGAATTTCCGGCGTCAATGTCAGTGACAACGAAGTGGTTGAAGAACGCCTGAACAAAATTAAACGTATTTTTACCGCTTTGCGCAAAGATAAGGATGAACTGCTGCCCCTTAACGAGAATTCGCCCTCCGACAGCGAACTTGACGAGCAGATTAAAACCGAAGAAGTCAACAAGAGCGTCGTCGGCGAATATGACAAGAAGGTTGAGGAAGAGTTCCAAAAGCAGTTGAATAATTTCAAACCGCCGTTCTGCGCGGCTTACTGATAGAAGAGAAATGAGCGAAAACGACAACATTTTAGAGGGAACCAGAGTACTTTCGATTACGGATGCAAACGGCCGGCACAAGGAGTTTATCAGCGAAGTCGAAAAAGAAGTTTCCGGTTTCAAACTCAAATATTATATGTGGCTTTCCCGGCTGTTTATCCTTTTTGCCGTGGTTTCGCTGATGATTTTCATGAGTTCTTCGCTGGCGCTGTTCAAACTGGCGCCGCAGGTTTCCGTCGAGCCTTTTCTGATAATCAGGCAGGATACTTCCGACGGTATTGTGCGCTATGAGCCGATTTCATACAAAATGGCTTCCAAAAACCAGTTGATGGAAACCTTTGTTCGCCAGTACGTCCTGTTGCGTAATACGATTATTGCCGACGAGAAGGAAATGCAGACCCGCTGGTTTCCGGGCGGTATGATGAATTTTTTGTCTTCTGACTATGTCTTCGGCCAGTTTTCCGCTTATCGCGACAGTGTCTGGAGCAAAATCATCGACGCCGAAATGGTTCGTGAGGTCGAAATTATTTCCATCGGCAAGCTCGGCGGCGAAAAAAGTCCGGTTTGGAAGGTGGACTTCAAAACCTACGACCTCTCGACCACCATGCGCAACCAGAATACCCGGGCTTTGATTCTGAGCACGCGCTATTGGACGGCTTCCGTCACGGCCTATTTCCTCCGCGGCCGCGAGTTTGTCGGCCTTCGTCTTATCAATCCGATTGGCTTTACCGTAACCCGCTATTCGCAGACCGAAGTCGAAATTTTCTGAAAACTTCTTTGCCTGTTGATAAGTTGGGGATTTTGGCCTTATGGGATTAGACTTTTAAAATAAAAAAGTTTAAGTTCATAATATCTATACTAGTATACTGTTATAAGGATATATCGCAATGTGCAAAAAATTTATTATGTTATTCGTGCTGCTTATGCTTACGGCCTGCGGTATTTTCGGCTCATATTATGAGGCCGAACCGGTCGGCGTCGGCAAAGGCGTGGACGAACTCAAGCTTTCTCCCTGCGCCTGTCTTCAGGTCGAACTTCCTCAAAACCTGCCGGATTGGTTTGTTGAAACAATTTAACCGGGACTGATGTAAAAAATGGCAAATCAGTTAGAAGGAAATAACACTCAGCAGAAGCTTATTGGCGGCGCCGCGCGGCAGCCGCAGCGGCAGGCGCGCAACGAAGACGTTTTCGTCGCCAATGTCGGCGAAAAACGTTATCTTTGGACGGCACGCGCTTTCGCAATTATTACCGCAATCAGCCTCTGCTGCAACATTGTGCTGATTCTTGCCATTATGCAGGTTTTGCCGCTTTATCGCGTCGAACCTTTTTTGCTTACGTTTCAAAACAAGGAAGAGCAGGTTTACAATATTCAGCCGATTAAGGGGCACATGGAGGATCAAAAGGCCATTACCGAGGTCTTTGTCCGCCAGTATGTACTGCTGCGCAGTTCTTTTGACCGCGATGTGCAGGAGATGGAAGCGCGCTGGATGCCCGGCGGTCCCGTGCAGGAGATGTCTTCTTCCGCTGTCTATACCGAATTTTTGGAAAAAACGGCCAAAAAGGCGCTGGATTTGATTCGCGCGCGATCCTTGCAGCGCAATGTCCGTATTCTGACGGTTAACGAACTTGGCCGCGGCCTTTGGCAGGTCGAGTACGAAACGCAGGACATGTATCCGGATTCTCCCGCGCCGGAAGTCAACTACTGGACGGCTTCGCTGCGCATCGCCTACAACCGCAAAAGCGTCAAGTACGGCGAGCGTCTTAAAAATCCGGTCGGTTTTACGGTGGTCAGATATTCTCTGACATATAACAAGGTTAAGTAGGTTTATAAGGTATTCAGATAATGATTTTACGGTCGGCTAAGTTATTCCTTCTTTTAATGCTGGTGGTTTTCGGTGGTAATGCCGTTGCGCAGACGACCATGAACAGTCTTGACCAGAATGCGGATCAAAGCCAGGGACAATATATGCCGATGAATATGGGATATGCCGGTTTCAATTCTCTGGGCATGATTCAAAGTGCCTGGCTGGATCCAATGCAGAACCTCGGCGAAGGGCAAAGCAAGCCTGCTTACTCGAAATATTACTGGTCGCCTGATTTGGTGTTGCCCATCCGTCTCCGCGAAGGCATGATGACGCTTATTAATTTTCCGAACTGGGAATTGATTGAAGATATTTACATCGGTGACAACGCGACTTTTGACGGCCAGATTTCCGGTCCGAACACCTTGCTGCTGTATCCCCGCAAGGGTGCCAATGTCGGCGTTGACACCAACGTCATCGTTTTCGGCCGTTCCGGCAATAAATATGTTTTCTATGTCAAAAGCGAAGGTGTCAATACCGAACGCCTGACCAACTCGATTATCGACATAGACGTCATTGACGGACCGTCCGGTTCCGGCGGCGCCGGCGCCTCCAGCGCGCGGATGTCGTCGATAGGCGGCGGGTTGGGTGTTAATGCCAGCCATTACAATCGCGGCGGCAGCTCCGGAATGTCGGTTGATTCGACTTTTACCAAACGTTTCCAGATGGCGGACTGGATTAAGAATATTCCGCTTGACCCCAGTAAGTTCCGTTTTGACATTGAGGTTTATGTTCCCAACCCCGATGACGTCGTTATTGCGCCGGAACGCGTTTGGCGCGACGATATTTTCACTTACATTGATCTGGGCGAGAAAGCATTGAATATGACGCAGCGCCCGATTGTGACCCTGATTGTTGAACGTATTGAGGTTCCGGTCGGTTTTCGTACCAAAGGACCGAACAACCGTCTGATAATCGTTGAGGGTATCGGCGATATGGTCATGCGCAACGGCAAACGGATTGTCTGCCTGAAAATGCGGCGTTCAGACGATGCCGGCCTGGAAGATGCCACTTATGCAACCGATTTTGAAGACAACCGCTGGGATGTTCCTCCCGCGCTGCCCGGCAACGGTAGCGCCGGTGCGAATGGCGGAGCTGCGGGCGGCAGCGAATTTAACGGCGGCAACGGTGGCGTTCCCGGACAATATGATATTCAGGTCGGCCAGAGTCAGCTGATAGTCCCGGCCAACGGTCAGGGCCAGAATGTCAGCGTCGGTTATCAGGGCGGCGACGGTATTGACTATTCCAAAATGCAGCGTATCAGCAACAACAACCAATATGATGCCGGCGCGCGCAATATGGCGCAGCGCTACGGTTACGGCAGCGGTTTCAGCGGCGAAGGTTCCAACATTTCCATTGAGCTGGGCACTGATGCCGACGTTACCAACCTCGAGCGGCTTTGGGACAGCCTGGTCAACAAATATCCCGACGTTCTCGGCGTTTATCAGCCGTTCTTCTCGGTAGATACGCCGGCGGACGGTCAGGGCAAAGAGCTGTTTCATCTGCGCGTTGGCCCGGTCAAGTCGCTTGATGCCGGCGATTCCGCCTGTAGCCGCCTGGGACGCAACGGCGTATTTTGTAGTGTAGTCAGGACCCAATGAGCAAAGAAGTACTTACACATTCCGAAAGTTACGTCAAAAAAACCAACCGCATAATTCTTGCGGTTGGTATTACTTCTTTTATTATCTTTATTTTCGGCGTTGTGCTTCTGATTAAAAGCAATAAGGTTGTTGATGACTATGAAGAACCGGTTTTTACCGACAATGACGACGCGCTTAACATCGGCAATACCAGCCCTTTGACCGACAATCTTGAGTTCGGTATCGTTGATGACGGCGAAGTGCCGATTACCATGACGCCGGATCCCGTTTCCATGGGGCAGGTTGTGCTCGGTACTGAAGCCAAGAATGTTCTGACCATCGGCACCAACGGCAAAACCGCGATTAAAATTGACGACGTCGAACTGGCCGAGCCGCCGTTTGACGGTTTTACTTACGAGGATAACTGTACGGACGAGGAATTGCGCGGCGAACAGACCTGTAATATTACCATGAACTGGATTCCGGTCATTCACGGCAACGTGCAGAACAATTTTATCATTTCATGGCACGAAGCCAATCTGACCCGCAGCAATGCCAAATCGGCCAAAGTTCCTGTCGAAGGCAGCGCCATTCGTAAGGAAGACTGCAATTTTTGCGAAACCGCGCTGCCTCAGGGAGCTGCATCAGCAACCGAACAGGCCAAAGCCGAGATTGCCGCCAAGCAGGTGCGCAACGCTGTCGGTCCTAACGGCGAGGTTATCGGTACCATTGATGAAGACGGCTATGTTCGCGACGCCGACGGCAACATTATCGGTCGGATGAATGCCAACGGTCTGGTTGTTGACGATAACGGCAATGTTATCGGCGTCGGCGACAACCGCAAACTTGTTTATGATGAATTCGGCAACGTTATCGGCCATGTTAATCCGGACGGTACCGTTTTGGACGAGAAGGGCGAGATCGTGGGCGGCGTTTCCCGTTCGGGCATAGCGCTTTCTTATGACGGCAATTTCCTGGGAACGGTCAACTCCAACGGACTGGTGTTTTCTCCGCAGGGAGAAGCGGTCGGCTGCGTCGGCACCTACGGCGACGTGTTTGACAAGAAAGGCGGCTACGTCGGCCGGGTGCTTGAAAATACCTACGCTTATGATCTGGAAGGAAATTTCCTTAACATGGTCAACGAAAGCGGACGGGTTTCGATCAAAGGCCAGTCGGCGGGAAAATTATTGGCTCACAATGTCCTGGTTGACGAAAACAACAAAATCATCGGCGTGGCGATGCCGGAAAAAACGGCGGTGCTGAACCCTTCCGGCAAACTGATCGGTCATTTGTTCCCCGACGGATACGTCTATGACGCCAAAGGCGTGTCAATGGGCAAAATGTACAGCGACGGCATGAGCTTTTACAACCATGTGCCGGGCAATCCCGCGGCTTCCGGGCTGATTGCCGATTTTGACGGCAATATCGTCGGCCAGACCGGCTACAACGGCGAAGTCGTCAACCGTTTCGGCGAAAGACTCGGCCGGGTTGATGCCAAAGGCGTCTTCTTTGACGCAAACGGCGAATACAAGGGGGCGGTGCTCAAACGCGGCGCGGCCATCGGCTATGACGGCGCGTTTCTCGGTTACAGCCTGACCGACGGCCGGGTAGTGGATTTTGACGGCAAAACGGTCGGTCGCAGTTCTTCCGACGGCAAAGTGCTGAATTCGGATCTGGAAGTGGTCGGAGAGGTTATCCCCGAAAATATCGTCATTGACATCTGGGGCGCCTACAAGGGGCGGGTCAATTCCCTGGGCGACGTAATCGACCTTAAAAACAACAACGTAACCGCCATTTTGCCGGGCGGTTCGACCGACAAGAACCTAAGTCTGCTCAAACGCGGCGCGGTCATTGACTTCGGCGGTAAGGTGATCGGCGCGGTCATGCCCGACGGCAGCGTGATTGACGTCTTGAACATCAATATCGGACGGGTTTTGTCCGACGGCAGCGTGATCAACAATTCCGGCAAGCTGATCGGCGAAGTGATCGACGGCGACATTGTTATTGACGACGCGGACAAAGTGGTCGGCAGCGTCAACTTTGCCGGTATTGTCACCGGCCGCAGCGGCGAAGTGATCGGCCGCAGCCTGTCTTCCGACCTGGCGGTGGACAATAACGACGCCGTTCTGGGGCGGATTTATAAGATTGGTACCACCATTCTCGGCAATGACGGCCAGTATGCCGGACGCCTGCGTTATGACGGCAGCGTCATCGGCCGCGACGGCAAAATTATCGGCTACCTGAAGAGCAACGGTTCGTTTGTCAATCTGGATAAAAAAGTCGCCGGCTACGCTTTGCAGGAAGTGGCTAAAAATCGGAGGAACTAGCATTGAAACTTAAGTTGGGCAAAATCTTGACGTTATCCGTGAAAACCGCAGCGGCAGTCGGCTGTCTGGCTTTTAGCGTTTCCGTTGCTTCGGCTCAGGAAATCACCGCCATTGACTTCAACGGCGACCTGATCGGCAAAGTGATCCCCGACGGCAAAGTCGTCAGCTTTGAAAACCAGCTGATCGGCAACATTACGGCCGACAGTTTGATCGTCAATTTCGAAGGCAGCCTGATCGGCGGCGTGGTGCCGAAAGGGATTGCCATCGGCAACGACAACCGTCTGCTCGGCAAGGTGAACAATGACGGTACCGTGCGTCTGGCCACCGGCAAAATCGTCGGCAAGGTGCTGCCCAACGGTTTGGTCGTCGACGACCGCTTTTCGGTTTTGGGCGCGGTGCTGTTTCCCGGTTTGGTTTATTCTGACAGCGGCGAAACCGTTGGCCGGCTGACCGGTGACGGTTTGTATTCCAATCTGCAGGGACAGAACATCGGCTTTGTTTCCCCCGACGGTTATGCTTATCGCCGGGTCGGCAACGATTATGTGATCGATGGCCGGCTGATTTCCTCCAAAATGGTGATTGACGCGGGGGGCAAGTTTATCGGCAGCATTGCTCCGGGCGGCAAAGTGACGGATTTTGAGGGCAAGGCGATCGGCCTGATCAAAGCCAACGGTTTTGCCTACGACAATCAGGATAAGATTATCGGCCGCATCGTCAAATCGGGCTATGCTTTCGATAACGGCGGCAAATATATCGGTTTTGTAACTTACAACGGTGAGGTCGTCGCCAAAAACAAGGTGATCGGACGCCTGCTGATTGACGGTACCGTTGCCGACGCCAAAGGCGAAGTTATCGGTTATATGGCGGACATTGCGTCGACGGTAACCGATGCCGCCGGCAAATATGTCGGCCGCATTATGCCGGAAGGGCGCAATTTTATCGGCACCATGGGGCCGCGGGGACTGGTTTTCGGCGCCGACGGGGCCGAAATCGGCCGGTTGGCGGTAACCGGCCCGGTGTTTGACTATCGCGGCACCTTAAAAGGCCACGCTTTAAGAAACGGACAAGTAATTCTCCTTGGCGGCACGCCTGTCGGCACCGTTTACGGCAGCCGCGCTTCCGACTATAACGGCCGCGGCATCGGCATGACTTTTGAAACCCGCCTGGTCGTCGATTCCTTAAACCGGGCGCTGGGTGTCAACGGTATCGGGTCCGCCTATGTCAACGGAGAAGAAAAGAAATTTCTGTCGCCGTTCGGTTATGTTTATAATGCGGACGGCGGCATCGACGGCAATCTGCTGCCGCTGGGCGGAATCTATAATTTGAGCGGCAGGACGGTCGCCTTTGTGCATCCGAACGGAGAAATGGTCAATAACAACGCGGTAATCGGCGGCCGGCTGACGCAATACGGCTACGGCGTGGATGAAAAAAATCTGATTCTTGGCAAAAACATCGACGTCGGTTATGCCGTTGACGACCGGGGCAACAGTTTGGGCATTCTGGCGGACGGCAACATGCTGCTCGACAAGTCGTTAAAGACCGTCGGCAAAATTTTGCCCGATGACGAAGTCGTTTCCGACCTGAATAACCCGAACGCCATGATGCCGGTTGTCGGCAAAGCACGTGCCCGCAGCCTGGCGCTTGGTTTTCAGGGACGTTTTATCGGTTATGTCGACAGCAGCGGAACGGTTCGCGACACGGGCGCTTCCGTCGTCGGCAAAGCCGGTGCGGGCGATGTTGTTTTTGACAACGGCGGCATTGTTGTCGGCGGCGCCGTTTCTTATATGCCGGTGATTGATGAGCGGTGCGAGTTTGTCGGAGTGACGGCGGCGCAGGGCGAAGTCCGCAACTATCGCGAAGTCAACATGGGACGTCTTTTGCCCAACGGACAGGTATTTTCCGTCAACAATACGATTATCGGTCATGCGGTAACACCGGGTGCGGTAATTGACTTTAACGGCAATACGGTAGGCACCGTTGCCGCCAACGGCAAGGTACTGAATTACGCCAACCAGAATCTCGGCTGCATCAATCGCCGCGGTCAGCTTTTGGACGGCAAAGGCGCATTGACGGGCAAACGGGTGGAAGTGGCGCCGGTGATGAATTTCAACAATGTGATTATCGGCCGGTCAACGCTCGACGGTACCGTAATTAATGCGCAAAACAGCGTCATCGGCTATATTCGTCCGGACGATTCGGTCAGCTCCAAAACCGGGCTGCCGACCGGAATTTTGTTCAAATACCGTTTTGCTTTCGGCAATGACAACAAGTTGATCGGTACCGTCAACGACAAGGCGGAAGTGATCAACGGCCGCGGCGAAAAGAGCGGCATGGTCGATTTCGACGGCAATGTCGTCATCGGCGGCGAAAAGGCGGGATATGCCCTTTACGACATGTATATTTACGACAACAATGATCTGGTCAGCGGCTATATTACCGCCGACGGACAGGTGCTGTCGCTGGGCAATCAGAACCTTGGCGCCCTGACCAGAGGTTTTCTGGTCAACAAGGAAGGCAAAGCGATCGGCCGCGGCAACCGTGATTTCCACATCCGTGACAATTTAAACGCCATTCTCGGTGAACTGAGGCTCGACGGCCGGGTTCTGAATGCGGAAAACGAGCTGGTCGGCACTCTGGGTTCCTCTGGCGACATCATTTCCGCCGCCGGCGAAGTGATTGCCCGCGCCCGGCCGCTGCAGTTTTACGAAGCGGTGAAAAGACAGCCCATTTATGACAAGGACGGCAACATTATCGGTTATGTTTCGCCCCGG
>OHLJ01000649.1_pt1 | contig 19883 bp, 17 predicted proteins | sample 1568991 | NCBI WGS metagenome assembly OHLJ01 (sample SAMEA3879601, study PRJEB24766) | human gut metagenome | biome: human-associated habitat; feature: feces | place: USA | collected 1985/1987
CGTCGAAAAACAGCGCATGGATCAGAGCCCGTTCTTCTTCGCTCAACTGATCCAGCGCGGCCCGTAAACGGCGTAAATTATCTTTCCTGATCACGGCATCCTCGACGCCTTCAGCATCGTCCGCAAACTGGCACTTTGCAGAATATATAAGCCGCTCCAACGAATCCTCTTTGCTGGAAACATAACTCTCCGCACCATTCTCGGCATTTTTCCTGCGCTGTTCGATTTTCAGATCCACCTCCATGTATTTCATCTTGCGGTCGCTTTTCTTCAAGACTGCCAACACATCCGGACGCTCTTTTAAGCAGGGATATATCTTCAAATAATCGACCCGATATGGGTCGTTGTGATACGACATTTTCTGTCCTCCGTTTCATCATTTTAAAAATTTCAAAAACGATGAAGCGGAGGGCCTCGGCATCTCTCGCAGGCAGAAGACCGGCAAAACAAAACGCTCATTCAGTTCCTTTCTGGAACCAAATGAGCGAAAAAAGCCGCTTGATCTGCCTTCACCACCATGGCCGCATTGATCCGTCTCACTCTCTTTGAGAGCAAGGACTGCAAATCAAGCGACACATGGGAAGGTCACGCATCAAGCGGCTCCGGGGTACAAACTTGGATATTCAATTTTTAGTTGTCAAGAGCAAGGCGTTTATTACACGCCGTTACATCTTAAAACCGGTTAAGTCGAAATGCCACCGGCGGGAAAAACACCTGTTCTCCGCAATGGGGGCATTTCACATAAACTGCGCCGTGATTTCCTTTGCACAGGATCTCTAACTTGTTCTGGCAATACGGGCAAATCCTCGCCATTGTAATATGGCTGGAATACTGTTTTTTCAGTTCCTGCTGTTCTGTCTGAATACAGGAATAGCGTTGAGGATCCAGTTCCCTTGCATTGATTTTTGCCATACTTTCTCCCTGCCATATCAGGCGATCTCATTTTTCTCCGGAAATATATCTACCAGTGCATACGGGTCATACAAATCATTTCTTCCAACCAAGCCGAGCTGAGATGATCTTATGGCCAGTGCTGTTTTGGACACGCCGAGCCGCTTTGCGGCCTCTGAAAAACACTCATAGTCTTTGCGTGCATATATGCGATTCAGCACGCCGATGCCATCTTTCAGGCCAACATCTGCCATGTGGCGATACACCAGTTCCTTTGGCAAAAGGAGAAATGAAGTCAACACATTGGTCTGCCACTCCTCCCAATCCAGAACAGGGTACTGCGTATGTTCATCTGCCATGCGAAATACGCAGCGAGGAGTTTGCACCTCATATTCTTCTGGATACAGCATCCAAAACAGTTGATGCGCTGCTTCGTGCATCATAGTAAAGTTCAAACGGCCAATCTGATTTTCAGCCACAAGGCTCTGATCAATGAAGGCCGTTTTTCCGTCTAATTCGTAATCGAGCCTTGTGCCATCCCTTTGGGGGATCGTTATGATCACCCCCGATGTTGCCGTAAGGCCGATGGCGTCATGTGCTTCACTGATATCTGCAAATGTAAATTGCAGGCCACACATTTTCTCCGCAAAATCTGTCGGATCAATATGATCGACCTTTTGAGGGACTTTTTTAAGGTAATCACGAAGCAACCTGCGGGAAATGTGTTCGATGTCTTTCCGTGAAAGCCAGAGCATCTACATGCGCCCCTTTCTATTCCAACGCGTCCACAAATTAGAACATCTGTTCGCTTCTTGTTAAGGAGTATAGCACGCCCGCTAATCTATGTCAAGTGAAATAAATCGCTCGTATTTTGTACAAAAAATAATCGCCATTTCCTTTGCATTATCATTACACCAGCTGTTGGTGAGTGGAGGTATTGATTTGGCATTTTTAATAATGATAGTTCAAGAGTTTTCACAAAATCAACAAAAATTTCGACTTGATATTGCCAAAGGAGAATATAGCGTATAAAATAATTGGCAGAAATGGAAAAATATAGCCGAATCGCGGGATATCACTATAATCAAAAATTTTGAAGAGAGAATGGTTGTTTGATGTGATCAGATAAAGTAGTACGCTCCTGCTTTAATCAACATCTTCTGATCGCAGCATGGGGATCGTGTATGATTTAAGAACGCACATGGAATGGGAAAGGGAGTGATGCCTATCCATAGAGGTTCCAACGGTGCTATTTCAGAATAGAGAAGGAAAAATGTATTCTACTTACAGGAAAGGAAGGATTTAAGTGAAAGGTGCGAAGAAGCATTTTAGCAGAGCATTAACATTGCTGTTAAGCGTTCTAATTATGCTCCAAACAGTTACTGTTCCGGCATTTGCTGCTGAAAATACTACAGAAAATGTAGAAGTAGCAACTAATGACGCATCTACGGAGGAAGAAAGCACATTCAACCTTATAAACGCCGATGTTCAGATCGATGATGAATATGGCAACGAGGCAGATTATATATCGGAGGTACAGATCCCCGATTTGGAACAAATTAGCGAAGAAACACTTGTAGAAAATGGCGTTTCGATTCATAGCGACTATCCTGGTGATGCTATGGTCTATTTGACTCAAAGATGGCTGAATCAGGAGTACGGTGATGTGCCGGGTTTTGGATATGTCACTGAAGACGGAAGAACGGGGTGGGATACCGTTTACGGTCTTACGAGAGCTCTGCAGGTGGAACTTGGAATCGCAGATTTGGCGGATAATTTTGGCCCAACTACAGAGCGCCTTTATAGCCAGAATCTGTTGCGACGGCAGGACGGTGTCACAAATCGGAAATTTGCAATATTGCAGGGAGCACTTTGGTGCAAAGGGTATAACCCTGGATATAATCTGTCCGAAACCGAAGATGGCACCGTTGTATTCAATGGCGTGTTTGATGCAGATGTAGAAAGGGCCATCATTGAATTAAAAGAAGATGCCGGCCTTATCAATCCAGATGGAGTTGTGACAGTTAATATCATGAAGGCCCTGATGTCCATGGATTCATTTAAACTGTTAAGCTCTTATGGCGGAACAGAGGCTGTTCGTGAAATGCAGCAAAAGCTGAACCGCAAGTATGAGGCATATACTGGGATCACTCCTTGTGATGGTGTGTATGGCAGAAATACAAACAGGGCTCTGATTTATGCGTTGCAGGCCGAGGAGGGTATGCCAACAGATGTTGCAAATGCAAACTTTGGCGTAACGACAAGATTGTGCTGCCCGGAAATTCCATACGCCAGAAATTCTTCATCAGCAAGAAGATACCCGGGGACATCATCAGGAAGCTACTATTCGGCTGCACAAATCACATCCATTACGGAGTTACTGCAGTTTGCATTGCTAGTTAATGGATATAATGTTGGTGCAATAGATGGAGAATATGGCCCTGCAACACAGCAGGCTTTATACGATTTTCAGGAGAAAATGAAAATCACGTTGACTGGACATGCAGATAAAACTACATGGCTGTCATTGTTTATTAGTTGCGGTGATACATCAAGATTGGCATTGGCTGCGGACTGCGCAACCCAGCTCACAGCCGCAAAAGCGAAAACACTATATGACAATGGCTATCGATACATAGGAAGATATCTGACCGGAAATAGTAAAAAAATTACACGCAGCGAGGCACAAATTATCTTCGATGCTGGGCTCAAGTTCTTCCCAATCTACCAATCCTCGGCAAATTACCTTGAATATTTCACTCCGCAGCAGGGAGCTGATGATGCACAAAAGGCCAAAAAAGCAGCAACAGAGCTTGGTCTCCCTGAAAATACCATAATATATTTTGCGGTTGATTTTGATTGCCTGGATTACCAAATAACTAACAATGTTATCCCGTATTTTGAAAGAGTCCACAATGAAATGGCGGATAGTGGGTATAGAGTTGGTATTTACGGAACAAGAAATGCGTGCATGCGAGTTTCCAATCTTGGATATGCTTATAGCAGCTTTGTGGGCGATATGTCAACCGGCTTTAGCGGCAACTTGGGCTTTAAAATGCCTTCAAACTGGGCTTTCGATCAATTTGTAACTACTACTATCGGTAGTGGCAACGGTGAAATAGAGATAGATAAAGATGGCTATTCAGGATATGATCCAGCCGTTTCAAGATTGAATGCTATAAGTTCTGGACCATCTCCTGATGACCTATTCATTGGAAATGCGGCGAGCGATAAAATAGTAGGACCCACCGTAGATATTTTAGGTTTTCAAGTTCCCTTGTTTGAATTTGATGTGGGATTAGAGTCAAAAGATTTTGCGAAGATGGAAGTAGACTATGATCCTTCGGAGAATACATTTAAAGTCCTAATTGGACTAAATGAGAGAAGCTTATCAAACGAAACTACTGGTGGAAGTACAAGGAAAGGTAAATTTAAAGAGTACTATAGAGAGACAAAAACCACAATTTCTTTAATGGGAGAAAATAACCAAGAATTTACAAGACACTTTAAGGACTTCAAGGGTAGTCTATACCAAAAGGGTACAAAAGTGGGTTTCGACTGTGATGTCTATGTGTTTGGATATATGACAGTAGATGCCTATACTGGCAATTTGACAGAAGGCGGTCTAGCGGTAGTCGGAACAGCAGAAGAAAGTATATCCTACTTAATAGTTCCCTTTGTATATGCAAAATTTGCAATTGAAGGCTCAATTGAAGGTGGATTTAATTTGGTAGAAACTGATACTGGGGAAATATCAGTTACCGGAAGTACGCAATTTAGTGTCACGCCAAAATTTAGTGTAGGTGTTGATATTTTAGTTGCGAACGCTTATGCGGGAATAACCGGATCGTTAGATTGTAGCTTGGACCTTCCTGTATATAAATTTAGCGAGTCATTTTCGGCCCAATTGAGTGCATCTGTGTTTTTTGAGTATCAAGCTCTTTTTTGGGGCAAAAGTTATGAATGGAAATTTGCGGAAACAGACTTGTACCCAACCCCAAATTCCGCAAATATAAATACAATGTCTATCCGAAGGGATGATCTTGAATTTATTGAACCATTGCCTCAGTTATCTTCTTTCAGTAATGCAACTAGTGCAACCGATGAAAGTGTTTTGAGTTCCAATGTTCAAGTTTACTGCAATCCTAAACTTGTAAGCTTGGGCAATGGGAAAATGCTACTAATCTATATCGCAGATGATATGGATAGAACTGCAACAAACCGTTCTGTTTTGATGTATCGTGTTTATGATGGGGCTTCTTGGGGTGCTGCACAGCCCGTACTGGACGATTCTACCGCAGACTTTGAACCATATATTTTTTCGGATGGCAATGGCGGGGCACATGTAATTTGGCAAAATTGCAATTCTGTACTAGGCCCTAATGCTACGCTTGATGAAATGGCAGCTGCAATGGATCTGTATTATACATATTGGAATGGTACATCATTTGTTAATACTACGGCGATTACTGCCAACAACGCAAATTACGAAATGTCGCATAGGATTGTTTCTTCTGGTGATAGCATTTCGGTAATATGGCAACAGAATTCTGAAAATGATGTTTTTGCACTTAATGGTACAAACTCCATTTTCAGAAAACAATATGTAAATGGTGCTTGGGAAAATACCGAGGTTATTGCAAGTGGACTAACTGTTGTAACAAGTATTGATACTGCATATGCAGATGGCAATAATGTTGTTGCTTATACTGCAAAGACTAATTCCGATTCTTCGGATATTAGTGATTTGGAGGTTTTTTATTACAATGGTAGTGAGACCATCAGATTGACCAATGATTCAATTCCGGATTATTCGGTAAGTTTGTTAAACAATGAACTTTACTGGATAAGCGGCGATTCAATCGCTTGCATTTCTAACGGAAATGTAGAAACTAGATGCACCATTGTCTCTGAGTTAAACAGCAATGTTACAAGAATCAAGGCACTTAAAGATTCGGGTGGAAAAAAGGCGATTGTTTGGCAGCAAGAATGTGATTCCGATGTGAACTTCTATGGTGTAAACTACAATGACGTTACTAGCGCATTTGGAACAGTTGAACCCATTTCGACAGATTCTGGAATCGTTCGTGGTTGGGATGCTTGTATGCTGCCAAATGGTCAAATTGAACTGGCATATGGCTTTGCAGAGAAATTGCAAGAAGCTGTAAACGGAAAGCCTTATGGGCAAATTGATTTGGTACAGAAAACGGCAAACAGATTTTATGATGTCCATGTAGATCCTGTTGTTTCCTATTCAGGAGTTATTGAACCAAACAAAGATATTAGCATACATATTAATGTTCTCAATAATGGATCCATGGATATAAACCAGTTCACAGTGAAGATCCTTGATGCTGACAATACTACTCTCCAGACATATACAATTGATCATGATTTAGCTGTTGGAGATAGTGGTGAATTAGAAATTCCTTTTACACTTCCTGCCAGTATTGAAAAGACCAATTATACCATTCAAGTCTATCCTGCAGGTCAAAAGGATGCGTTTGACTCGGATAACGAAGCGATTCTTACTATAGGTTTCGCTGATATTTCTATTGATAATATCCAGGAAAGTCGAACAGAGGCCGGTCGAACGTTGACGGTTACTGTGAAGAACCGTGGGTACACTACGGTAAACTCAGCAACCTTAAAGTTCTTTAAAGTTACTGATGATAGAACTCTGATTTCAACTGAGCGCATAGAGTCTCTTGATCCCGGAGCTGAGAAGACATTTAGATTCAGCATCGGTATGGATGAGTTCTCTAATGATGTGTCGGGAGAAACGAAAACATACTTCTTCTTGGTTGAAACCGAAGAACTAGAAAGCAATCGTGGCAATAACAGTGAATTTGTATATCTGCATCCTGATTATGATATCACCTTAATTGCCGGCTCTGGCGGAAATGTTTCAGGCGGTGGTACTTATGTTAAAGGAAATGACGCTATCCTTATTGCTACACCATTGTCAGGGTATATTTTCGATGGATGGTATGAGAACGGAGAATTGCTGTATGGAGTTTCTAATGAATACGAAATTACCGTCGATTCAAACCGTACTCTCGAAGCTCGCTTTAAAGAAAACGATCTACAGATTACAGATGTTGAGATTTTTGGCACGCTTGCGGCCGGAGAAACCATTTCATTCACTGTGAGTGCGACTGGAGGAGTACAACCATGGCAATGGGAGTTTTACATTCAGTCAGATAATGAGGTGGTGTATTCAGATAACGCTGCGATAGTTAATTTCATGGAGTGGACACCATCTCAATCTGGTACGTATGATTTTTTGGCGTTTGTAACCGATGCAACCGGAAAAAGAATATCGTATAGAACACAGTTCGTAGTCAGCTGATGATTTATCGGGGAATGCAAGGAATAATAACCTTGCATTCCCCCGAGCCATCATATTTATTGAAATTTTTATAGGCTTCGCAAATATAATTTTATTCAATCATGACCATGGGCGTATATACAATGGAGATGCCTACTTTTAATACACTTGCTACTTCTTATTGCGGCGAAGAAAGTACAAAAACATATATGGTTATGAGAGAATCTGGAGTATTTTGACCAATAAGAGTGCAGCTGGGAGGAGAATCATTGAAAAAGCAAAAATGGAAATATAAAATCACGAACGGAATAACCGGAGTTATAATGTCCTTTATTATGCTCACCATATTTGGTAGCCTGGCACTTTGGTTTCGTATCAGCCGGAACGGGGCAATCATCATTGGCATAATATTGGTGATCTTTGCATCGCTTGCTTTTTTTCTGGCTTTGTACCGCACATTATTTTTCAGGGTACTGATTGATAAAGACGGATTCTTTTATCAGACTGCTCCGGGGAACGGGAGATACTATCACTACTACGCAATCCGTCAAATATGGGTCAGCAGTGGTAATGACGCGAATGCACAGCAAATGCAATATTGCAACTTTGAAGCCCAGAACGGAAGAGTCATGAGATTTTTCTTTCGAAATTCGGACTGGGATGCCGTGGACTATTTAATTGCCCGAGTAGAAAACACTGCGGGACAGGTGCAAAAGGACGATGATGACCTTGTGATCAGCGGCAGAGTACAGGGCGGTGTCAGGCTCGTCGCAGCTGTCTGTATTTTGGCGGCGGTTTTGCTTGTGAGCATTTATCTCCGCACTCAGGGATTGTCACCCATTATCTGTGTACCGCCTATAGTGCTGGCAGTAGCAGCCTTTTTTGTGTTGGTGAGTCATAATCTGTTCTACAAAATTCTGATTCAAAAGGACGGATTTTACTGCCGAACCACCCCCTTTGACGGGAAATACTATAAATACAGCAAAATTTCAAATTGCCACCTGACAGAGGTGGTGCAAAGACAAGGTTACGTCCGCAACGGCACCAGACGGACGGGATATTCTTACTATTTTACATTCACTGACTCCATTGGTAAACCGCATAAGATTCTGTATGATAAGGCTTTGTTTCAACGGGAAATGGAGGTGCTGATGGAGCGAAGCAAGGAGGCATAAGAATTAGGAATGTGGAGAAAACAAAATAGAAAATTTTCGCTTTATTTCCGAATCATGGGCTTAGTGATGCTAATCGTGGGCATCGGCTTGATTGTCGACGGGATCGGCAACTATGTTGATCAATCCCGCCAGAAGGGCTGGATTACTACAGCGGCCACGGTCACGGATGCCTCCAGCCAGGTAGTCAGATATCCGACCAAGGGCAGAAGTCGCACTTACTATACCATCGTATATGAGTATGAGGCGAACGGGGAAATCTATACGGGCAGCATTGGACATCTGCTATCGCCCCATCTGGTCGGTGATACCATTACCGTGAAATACGACCCGGAAATGCCGGAAGAGAACACGACGATTCTCTCTCCCAATACCCGTGATCTGGTGACCCTTCTGATTTTGGGAACGGCCATCGCAGTGGTGGGCTTTTTCCTCTCTGGGGGGCTGGAGCTGTTTCGCAATCTCCTGCGAAAGAAGCACACTGAGGAGCCGAAGGAATCGGTCCCGAAGACAGATACAGGGTTTGATTCAACGGCCATTGCAAAGATCCCGGCAAAGCAGTGGGTTCCCCGACTTGCGGCTTGGCTTCTTGCGTTCGTTGCCGTTATCCTTTTCGTTAAATTTTTCCTTACGTCGGGAGCTGCGGACTTGGATGAGTTCCGCAATGCAGCAGTGGCGACCGGCTACACCGCTGTGGACTCCACGGAGGACGTTCGCCAGAGATGGGGCGTCGGATCCATGTTGATCCGCTCTGTTTCCGTGCATGAGGACTCCTTGCGGTTAGACTTCTGTAGGCTGGATTCCGCAGACGGCTGCCGCCGCATCTATGCCGCTGCGACCCTCCCAATCACCGGTGAGGTGACAGAAAGCAGTACCGCTGCCCGTCAGATCTATGCCGTTGATAGCCCAACGAATTTCGCAGCAAAGATCCGTAGCGGCAGGATGATGCTTTATGTGTATACCACGCAGGAGGATAAGGCCGATGTGCTTGCGTTTCTGGAAACTGTGGGCTGGTGGAGCGAATAAGAAACGGAAAATTTACCACTGCAGAACTATGAATTCTAATGTCAAAGTAATTGGAGATATGGAGCCCGAGACGGCATTGGTTTTCTCGGCTAAGGCGGAGGGAGGTTACCAGCCGTATGTATGGGAGTATGCTATTTACAAAGGTGATACTCTATACTATACTCTAAGTGGTTCAACATTCGACTATCTTGAGTGGTCGCCAACAGAGACAGGAAACTATACCATTGTTGTCTGCGTTATAGATAAAACTGGGTTTAAGGCAACATACTCGAAACAGTTTTCTATTATTTGAATCAATCACAGGGAAGTGGCATTAGCCACTTCCCTGTGATATAACAAATCGCTATGGATTCAATATGGAGAATAAGATGAAAGAAAGAAACTGGAAGTATAAAATCACCGGTAACTGGTTTGGACCTATGGTGATTGCAATCACGACGGCGGTCTCCGGAGGATTCACATTCTGGCTTTACACTGCACACGATGGTGCCTTTGTTGGACTCGGCGGCCTAACAGCCTTTTTTGCTATCATCTGCGTTCTGTCCGCATACGGTGCAATGTCTTTCAAGTTGCTTGTGGATAAAGACGGCTTTTATTTTCGGACCAAACCCGGCAACGGGCGGTACTACCGCTACAGCGAGATTTGCAGCATGTGGCTCAGCTCCGGCAGAGAGACGGACACACAGGAAGCAACCTACTGCAACTTTGAAACGATAGAGGGAAAGCGGTCGAGATTTCTCGTACTTGACCCCCACCTTGATGCGGTGGATTATATGATTGAACGGGTTGAGGCCGTGGGAAGCAGACGTGGGGATGACGACTTCGACCGCGAGATCGTCATTACCGGGAAGACGGAGAGTGTGGTTATCATAATCCTTGTGATTTTTGGTTTTCCCATACTTTACTTGATGCTTTTTGGATGGACCACCATGCCGCTGATTTTCCGCATGATTCCGGTCGCCATTTTGCTGTTTTCAATTGTGCGGGCTTTTTCTCACGGACTGTTTTATATGCTAAAGATTCAAAAGGACGGCTTTTATTGCCGCACCAATCCCTTAAATGGGCGGTACTACCGCTACAGCGACATTCTGGACTGCTGTCTGGTCGAGTCACAGCGGAACATGCGCAGAGGCGCAACGCGTTACGGTTACTACATGAAATTCACCGACTGCGAAAACCAAACACACAGGGTTCCTTATAACAAATCGTTGTACGAAGGGGAAATCGACGAACTGGTCGCCAGGATCAAGAGGGCAAAAGAAGATGAAGCATGAATCGGCTGTTCAGGCCGTGAAAGAACTGATGCGGAAGGACTCAGTTTTTCGGTCTGTAATACAGGGCTGGGGCGTTGCGACGCTGCTTATCGGCATCTTTATGTTTTATATGGGGGCCAATACTTATATTCAATCATACAAGCAGACGGATTGGGTATTCGGCAGCGCATACATTACGGATATTTCCGAGTTGAACAGAAGCAAAGTTGGCAGGGGTGGCATCAACTATTCGATGACCTACGAATATGAAGTGGATGGAACGCATTATACAGGTAAATATGGCCCCCTGGCAAACTCTATCGAGGTGGGCAGGTCCATCCGCATCAAATACGATCCGAGCGCCCCGGAAAACTCCACCGGCTTTCTGGCGCCGAGTGGCAATGATCTTGCCCTGGTGATCATAGGAACGATTCTTGCCGTGCCTGGATTTTTCATGTCGGGCATCCTCGGCCTTCTGCGGAGGCTTCTGCGGGGACTGCATCGAAGCGAGATTCCAGACTACGCACCGCCGGAAGAGAAACGCACTGCGCCCCCCAAAGCCCCCGCGCCCTCCGCCTGCGATATAGTTATGGGGGTACGCAATATCCTCCGAACCCTTGCGCCGATACTCATATTCCTGCTTTTCGGATTTATCCTCATGCTCATCCAAAACGCAATATCCTAATCACAGAAACCATGTGAATTACATTGAATGCTGCCCGCAGAAAAGATCGTGTAATTGCAAGGTTAAATATAAGCTCAAAAGTCAGGCGCTTATAAAGGGCCGCCATCTTAAGAGGCCGTTTCTCACGACTTTCGGGACACTCACGCATAGCAGTTTTTTCGGCCCAAACTGGTGGCGTTGTCAAGATTTATACGCAAAAAGGATTTTATGTTCAGGCTGAAAGAAATTTACCGAGTTTTCCTCCAGATATTGCATAGACCATATCCTTCCTTGTTGGCATCACCGATTTTTTATAAGACATGTTGCTTGTTCTTTTCTCTGTCTTAATATCCTCCGATAGAGTGCTCTTTTCCATGCCATAGGCTTTATATCCCCCGGCAAAGCGGGGGGTCCTCTTTTGCGGCCAAAAGGCATCCCGGTCACTGGATTACGCAGTGACCGGGATGTTTAATACATTTTATCCGAATGTCTTCATTTTATTTTCAATAGCGTTCACTCCGACCATCGTGTTTGTTGATGCAAGACTCTGCAATTTAGCCACATTAGTCCTCGAAACCATCGGTTTTACTGTAACAACTCCCTCATTGACTCCAATCACTTTTCCCCGTGCAATTGTATCAGTAATCCTAACGCCAGATAAGCTATTTGTTTTTCTTACCATTTCAACCTTCGCTCTCGACGGAATTGTAACAACTAAGCTATCCCCAACTTTTGGAGTTTTACTAATATCCCCAATTCTAATCACAAACTTATCATTAGAGGCCGAAACAATTTTTGCTTGCAATTTTTTTCTTTTTTCCATCATATTTTATATCAATGTACAGACGCCTACCAATGAGCCGGCTTGCTCTGGATCGCGGATATGAGACGGGCGCTGTTCACCGAGGGCTGGAGCTTCTGGGCATTACCGGATATATCCCCGCAATTCAGTTCTCCAATCCACCTGAGAAATATGGATTCTCCTACGATCCACAGCTCGACGCATTCATCTGTCCGGAAGGAGTTCCTCTTACATACCACAGGCTAAATTGCAGCAAATCGACGGGCAAATATCTGCGTTGCTACCAGGTCGAGGGCGATGCCTGTATGCGCTGTCCAAAACGGCCGAGCTGTTTTGACAAGGCTGGAATTCGGCGCAGAGTGCTGGCCAGCAGTTGCTATCCGGCATTTTTCAGAGGGCACCAGCGTGTGGGAACTCCAGAATACCTGGCCATGATGCGGCTTCGTAAAATCTGGGCCGAGGGCAACTTCTCCGTCTTGAAACGGGAACACTGTATTTCAAGGATTCGAAAAAGGGGCATTCTTGCAGCTACGGAAGAATGCCTCCTTGCCGCCATGGCCCTAAACCTCAAGAGGATGGTAAATGCCATCTTTCGCTATCCCCAAATTTACTGTTCTGCTGGAACCTCTGTGGGTTTCAGCAGTTTTTTTGCTTTTGTCAACAGGTCCCTTATTGTACCTTATCCTCACGAGAGTCCCGGAAGAATCCGTTATGACTCAGTCTGTAAAACAGCAGCCAAAATTGTCAATATTGTAAAAGTAGAACATACACTACCCTTGCGGGATGGTGTATGTTCTACTAATGCACAGATAAGGGATGGCAGCAGCTATTTAGTAATACGAAAATCCGGAACTACAGTTACTCCTCACCTATATTCACTTGAATGATTTTTCTGGTAGGATAATTTGTCACTTGCAGCCAGATACTGCTTTGCTCTAAACCATTCCATTCAGAGGATGTGAATCGATATCTATACAGATCAAATGGCAGCAAAATATCACATGAGGCGCCATCCTGTAACCGAATTCCGGTAGCACCGTCCAATATAGGATTAACCACGCCCAAGAGATCCCAATCCATATTCATGAGCATATCCGTGGTGTATAATGATAGTTCCGTTAAAGGGAATCCTTCTGCGGAACTATTCTGCTGAGAAACAGTAACGCTAACCAACGCAATCTTATCGGGAATTCGACTTCGATCGGTTCCGTCATACTGCAAGGCGGAAGTATAGGCACGATAATCTACAATTTCAAAACGGTTGACCTGAAGCATATAGCCTTCAGCCGCCAAATTATACCCTACAAAATCCGGCGCAATAGGAACGATTTCTCCAACGGAGTATGTCTTCTCTGTATTGGCAGACCATCGTTGACGATAATCCTGATTAATTGCTTTATAGCGGATTATCCAAACAAAGAGCACTACTGCCGCAACGGAGAAAATCAGCCAGAATTTCTTTTTGCCTTTCATTTGCCTATCACCGATGTTACCCTTCCCGCTTGTATTTGAATAACAACATCCGATACACTCTGCACAAAGTCAGCATCATGACACGCAACGACCACTAATGCACCGCACTGACATTCTTTACGGATCAACTGTGCGATCATAGCAACGCCCTGCTCATCCAGTGCATTTGTTGGTTCATCCAAAATCAGCAGATCGGGCTTTTCCATCAAGGCCGCAGCAATACCCAGGCGTTGCTTCATGCCTAATGAATATTTTTTGAAAGTCCGTTTATCATTCGGGTCCAGGCCAACCGCCTGCAGGGTGTTATGGATGTCGGAAGCCGAAATCAGCTGTTTTAGACCGGCAAGCAGCTCCAGATTTTTTTTCCGGTATACTCGTCAATAAATGCGGGACTCTCGATCATCACTCCCACAGATTCAGGGAAATCCAAATCCTTCCCCAGGCGGCGATCATTTACTGAAACACTGCCCTCTGTTGCATAGATCAACCCACACATCAGACGTAAAAGCATCGTTTTACCCGATCCATTTTCCCCTTGCAATCCGTAGACTTTTCCGCTTTCAAAATTCAAACTGATGTCTTGCAGCACGACCGCTCCGTGAATGGTTTTTGTGACATGATCCACCACAACATTCATCGTATCACCGTCCTATTTTTCAAGAGATATGAGGTCTTTTCTTTGTATCAGTAAATATCCTGCGCCTATTGATAAGAGCATCAGTAGCAGTGTAAACACCAGTTCTTTACGATAACTCAATCCATTTGCATCAAAAAGCTGGTATCGCATCACCATCGCTCCGTTGCCGACCAACCATTCAATAGGGAAATATGCGGCAGCAATATATGTGACAAAGCATATTAGAAAGCTAATGGCCGGACGGACGACAAGGTTTAAGAGTGTTTGCAGCATACATACGGCCGTAAGAGTCACAAACGGAAGTATCAGAGCATATAGGATAACGCTTGCCGGCGTGAGTGAAATTGTCTCTCCACACAAGACCTCCGAAAACAAGAATGCGGTGATTTCGGGCGTGTTGTTCAGGCCGAAGGTAACGGGTGTTAGAATCGCTGTGCCTATTATGGCAATCATTTCACAGGCAAAGTATAAAGTACAGCTTGCTATGCACCATATACACTTAGACAGCCACCATTTCACACGCGATGTGCGTAGGAAAACTTGCTGACCTTGTACACTGATACCTTGCGCAGGATATGCTGCTGTTATATACAGGCAAAAGCCGCACACAATCAGCCATTCGATGGGGATCGACACCTTTTCTTCCATAGAGCCGTGTTGTATGATTGCCATGCCACGAAATAGACACAGCATATAGTCGCCAATTGAACCCCGGCTTGAAATGGATTCCACATGGCAATAGAATTGCACAGAGCGATATACTGCGAATAAGCGCATGGAAAAGAGGAGAGTGGCAATCAGATAGTTTCTCCTTTGCAATCCCTGCCGCAGATCATAGCGCAACAGCCTATAAAACCTCATGTCTGTATTTCCTATATATCCCCGCAAGAACAGATACGAATGTCAAGAGAATAAGTTCCACAAGTACGATCCATGTGGGGCTTGGATTTGTACTTGCCAAATTGCACAGCCTTAAAGGCGAGAGCTCTATATACCAGTTCATTGCGTCGGCAAGCATGGGGGTAATGAAATCAAGTAATAGGAACAGCAGAAGTGGAGTTGCTATCACAAAGAATCGATGTTTTACCTTATGTCCGACGATAATGCACAAACTGGCAGCAACGCCGCCCCAGAAAAACTCAATAACACACCAGATGATTGCATGCAGCCAAGGGTGAGTATAGTATAGCTTCGCCAAAAAGGCTGTACCCGAACAGAATCCTGTAATAGGCAGCGTGACCCGAGGAATACAGGCGGGACATATCATCGCAGATGCAAACAGATCCGCAGTTACCGGCAATGCAATAGCAATGCCGCCACTAACAAATACAGCCGCCATTTTGGCTGTTAGGTATTGAGAATACGGAACTCTGGTAAGAATATTATTTGTCATATGAGACCTGTTGTCCTCATACAATGACCACCCATAAGGCATAGCAGCCAAAAATGGCCAAACGGCATAGAAGACTACAGCCCCGACGGTGACTCCGTTGACGCCGATCCAATTGACAAATAAGCTGCACCCATCATATCCGCCCGGGGAATGTGCATAGGATGCGCCTAAGTCACTGACGGTAATTGCAGTTTGAACCAAATCAGCTATGACAAGAATAAAACCGATCAGCAATGCACTGCGCATCATTTTGTTGTGAAATGCTTTCCACATTTCGGTTCTAATACAGTTCCCCATTATGTTATTCCTCCGCTAATGTTTACTGCTCCATCTCGGCTTGTTTTGAATTGATGGTGATTGAAGCCGACGGCGTAGCTGCTTGTACGGATGTAGCTTGCGCTGTCGCGGAGCAGGATAACAACAGGATCAATGCAAGGATGAGAGAAATCGTCTTTTTTTTCATAAATACACCCCCTTTCTCTATTCTTCTAAGCATTAGAACGGAGAAAGGGGGTGCTTTTTGGACACCATAATTACATGATTTTATTATTTTGTGGGAATCGACAAAATAAGGGATTGCGCTATGTGCACTATGTCCTCGTTGCTGATATTTCCCTGTATATTAAACACAACCTGATTCGCTTCGTCCACCCATATTAAAGCTTTTTCTGGTGAAGTTTCATTGCCAATGTATAAATCTGCTGGAATTCCGTTGATATCGACTTTGACTACTTCGCTATACTCCTGTGCTGTTGTGCTCATGCTGGTATGCTGCATCAAGGTATATTCAACAGAAAACATTTTTTCTCCGGTATCGTTGGCATATACGCGAAGACAATAATCGCTATCTTGATAGTTATCTACCAGCGAAAATCCGTCCGGTATCCACGACGGCTCATAACAGATGTGATCTATTTCATTATCTTCGCTATTGAAAAGATAGATCGTTATGCTCTCGTAGATTTCTTTTATCCATTGGAAGGCGCGCTCTCTTGCCTGTATATCAACTGTCAGCCATGTGCTGACAGACAGAATCGTCACAATTAATATTACCGCAGCCCGCTGCCATATTTTATGCGCAACAACCCTACGCTTGCTTTTTTTTCGTAATATCTCCATGCTATGTTCAAAATCATCGGAAAATACATGTTCGCATTCACTGGGAGACGGGAATGAAGTAAGCATGGACTCTGCTACACGCTTTGCCGCGTTGGCCAGTTCCTGTTCTGACCATGCCATGTTTGACATTTTACGCATCTCCTTTCAAATGTTTTTGCAAAGCGGCCTTGGCTCTCCAAAGCTGCTTTTGTGCGGTATCCTTTTTTATATGCAGCATAGATGATATTTCTCGTACAGAGTATCCATTATAATAGCGCAGCAATAGGATATCACGATAGGCAGCCGGTAATCGTGCCATAGCATCGGCCAAACCATGATCACCAGGCAATGGGATTTCGATGCCATAGGTACTCTCCCAAAATTCCATATCTACCAGTTTTGATCGGCTGCGAATGATATCTATTGCTTTCCGTTCTGTAATAATAACGATATAAGCTCTGGTTTTTGGACATTTGACATCCGATATTTTTTTCAGATTCTCAATAAGGGATAGAAACGCCTGATGTACTGCATCCTCAGCATCAAATTCATTCTTCAGGATTTTCATGGCAACATGGAACATCAAGCCCTTGTACATTATGTAAAGCTGTTCAAACTTGGATTTATCTTCGTCGCTTTCTATCATCTGTAAGTAGATAATCAACGAAATTCCCTCCTACAATAATGATGTCATTATATGTCGTTAATTATATCATCACACGATGTAGAATACAAGGTTAAGCAGCTTGCTGACAGGCACCGGGAGCTGAGCAAGGCGAAGAATCGCATTGCTGAGATTGACACATTGCTCAGGAGTCAGTAACTGGTACTGGATGACAGTTACAAATTACAGTAGCTAATAAAGGCTAAAGGATCGTTCCGACGAGAAGGAAGCGAAAGACGGCATGTCCGCCGAGGATGCGGCATACGAGAGAAAAGTGAGGATAGGCAATACCCTCCGAGCTCTTTTCCCGATACTTGCATTTGTGCTTTTCGGGGTGCTCATCATGCTTCTCCAGGGCGGAAGATTCTGATCATAGGAGCTATTGTTCGTTCTTTCTCTGTCTTAGTACCTCCGATAGAGTGAGTTCTTCTGGATGTGCCATGATGACGCTACCCTTATGACAGCCTGAAAGCGCACTTCCCCCTTGGCGGGAAGTGCGCTTTTTCCTGCCTATTTGAGCCGATAAAAATTGCTGGTCAAGCTGCCGTTGGGACGCTGGCGATGGGTGCGCTCCAGGAACCCGTGTCGCTCCAAGTCCGCCAAGGCCCGCTGCACGGTGCGGCGGGACAGCTTCAAGTCCTCAGCGATCCTGCGGACGCTGGGCCAGCAGGTGCTGTCGGCGTTAGAGCGGTCCTTGAGGTACATATAGACCGTCTTGGCCCGATGGGATAGTTCCTGATCCGCATAGATGCTTCCAAAGTAACTCATGTCTTTGCGTCCTCATTGTAAAGTCCCATTGCCGAATAGGGGCTTCTCTTCTCGGCAACAGGTACCTGTGTAGGCTGACTATTCTTCTTTCCGTAGGCCCGGTCGATGCGGAGGAACAGTTCCTGTCGGCTGGCGTAGACCACAGGTCGTGCCGCATGCTCCGGGGTAATGTACGGCTCACCGAAAGAAATACCCCAGTCCAGAAACAGGCGCAGCTTTGTCTGCATGGGATGCGTCCCTGTTTTCATGACCACGAAGCTGCCTTTGGGGATGGATTTCAGTTCGTCCGGTGTCATCAAGGGTCGCTCCATCATCTGCAAGCTTTGACTGGGATCATTCTTGCTTCTGCTGACCGAGCCGGACAATACCGTGCGGCTGCCCAGTGCCTTGGAAAGCTGTTCCGCCGTCTGGCTGTTGGGAGCGAAGCCGCCGAAGATGGTATCCTGACAGTTATCGGTCAAGATTTCAGCTCCTTCTCGGCCATAGTTTTTCTCTAACTGTGCCAGCGCCTGGATGATAGGTACCATGGTCAGCCCACGGGAGCGCCCTGCGCTGAACAGCGGCAGGATGTCAAAGGCGGGCATGGTCCCCAGCTCGTCGCAGAAGAACACAACACGCCCCGGCAGCCGCCCGCCGTTTTCATCCGCCACGGCGAACAGCTCCCGTGCCAGCGTCTGGATCATCAAGCCTGCCATGAAGTTCTTGGTCTGATCCTCCTCCGGCAAAATCAGGAAGATAGCGGACTTCTCCGATGCAAACCGCTCGGCGTTCATGGAGCTGTCAAAACACAGCACCTGCTCCAGCTCGGAGTCCAGAAAGGCGTTGAGGCGAGACAATACCGTGCTCATGACCGAGGCCATGGCCTGGTCGGATGTGTTCAGCGCCGCCCCGGCAAACCACCGTGCCTTGTGCTCCGGGGGCAGCTTCTCCATGAGGATGGTAAACCAGTTTTTGCCTCGTACCCCCGAGGGAGCCAGCAGCTCCTGCACCAGCTTGAACACGGACACAATGTGCCGTCGCTCCTGTTTCCCATCCGGCGGCAGAAATTCTGCCAGCAAGAGCACCACAGAAGTCAATAGTCCCTCTGCGGCATCGTAGAAATAGGCGTTCTGGCCGTAGTCCGTATCCCCATTCGGTGACACGATGGTCTTGGCCAGGATCTTGGCGTACTTCTCCGCCTTGGCACGGGCGGCAAGGCTGCCGGTGGCCTGCGCCGCATCCATGTAGTGGTTGATGAGCGTCATGAGGTTGTAGCCATCTGAGCGGGTAGGGTTTCGCAGATCCACCACGGATACATGGTAGCCGTAGTATTTTTCCGCAATGGCGCCGTAGTTGCGAGCCAAGTCACCCTTGGTATCCAATGCCAGAAAGCTCATGCCGCTGGCACAGGCGTATTCCAAATTAGGATATAGAAAGTAGGCCGTTTTGCCCACGCCGGATGCGCCGATCATAAGGCAATGCACATCGTCCTTATCCACCAGTGCGGTGATACCACGCTTATGGCTGATGCTGCCCAGCACCAGCCCCTGTACTTCCGGGCGGTGCAGCCCTTTGCGCCAACTTGCCGCTTGGAACGGCACAAGGGCATAGGTCTTGCGGATCTCCGCATCGGGAGCCCACTGCGCCGTGCCATGCTGGCCGTCGCCTACGGTTTTGGATTTGATGTTGCTGAGGGTGTAGCGGTTATTCAGCAGCGTCAGGCAGCCTATGA
>OHLJ01000703.1_pt1 | contig 18569 bp, 9 predicted proteins | sample 1568991 | NCBI WGS metagenome assembly OHLJ01 (sample SAMEA3879601, study PRJEB24766) | human gut metagenome | biome: human-associated habitat; feature: feces | place: USA | collected 1985/1987
CGCAGGTGGTCTGCACGCGGGTGATGACGAGCGGTGCCGTCCCTGCGTTATGCCATTTGAACGTGTAGCCCGGCGGCGTGTCGTCCTCGCCGATATGCCCTGCGTCGATCTGCGTGCGTTCGAAGCGCATCGCTTCGGCACCGTCGGCCGTGGCGGGGTGCGCCAGGCTGTCGAGTTTGGCACGGGGGACGATGCGGATCTGCGAGCAGAGCGGTGTGGCGGCGGTTACCGCCCACAACGCCCCGCAGCAGAAGAGCATACGTGCTATCGTCGTTCCGCAGCGCATTGTCCGTTAGAGCCAGCCGTTGCCGTTTGCCGTTTTACGCACCGTGATGTTGAAATTGTGCGTCTCGCCCTTGCTCGAAGTGATGCTTGCCTTGGTCGTGCCGGCCTTCAGCCCCCTGACCGTCAGCTTCGCACCCTCCAACGACGCCGTGGCGACCGCCGTGTCGGCGATGCTGACCGTGTAGGTCAGCGTTTCGCCGCCGAGGAAGTAGTTGGCCGGGATGGCCTTCACCTCTTTGCCCAGCGAGATGTAGAGGTTCGGGAACGAAACCTGCTTGCCGTTGCCGGAGACCGCGTTGAGCAGCCTGGCCGCATTGACCTGTCCCACGCCCATCTGGTTGCGGTAGTTGGCCAGCGTCAGTTGCATGGGCTGGTTCAGGCCGACTTCGGCGACGTAGCGGTAGTAGTTTTTCAGGCCGGTCATGTAGGAGTCGATCGGCGTGGTGGTTTCGCAGAGCAGTGCCTTGAACTCGTCGGCCGTGAAGTGGCGGCGGAGCTGTGCGGCGTACGAGAGCCCGAGCGCGGCGACGCCTGAAACATGGGGGCAGGCCATCGAGGTGCCTTCCATGTAACCGTAGCCCGTTTCGCTGATGGCATAGGGCAGCGTCGAAAGGATGCAGCCGATCTCGCCGCGTTTGTGGTTGTCGTCGAAGTACTCGTAATAGTAGTCCTGATCGCCGCCCGGGGCTGCGATCGTCGTGCCGGGGCCGTAGTTGGTGTAGACGGCGGGCGTATAGTCGGCAGCCGTGGCCGATACCGAGATGCACTCCTCGGCAGCGCCCGGGAACCCGGCCTGCGGGGCGCTCTCGTTGCCGCCTGCGAAGATGGCCAGGCCGCCTTCGATCGGGCCGTTGGGCGACCCGGCGTTATGCAGGAAGTAGTCGAGGGCGTCCTTCTCCAGCGGGGCGTTGGTCGCCCACTCCTCTTCGTCCTTGAAGCCCGGCGCGCCCCACTCGTAGCTGTTGGCGCTGCCCGAGACATAGCCCCAGCTGCACTGCAGGATGACGGCGCCGTTGTCGGCCGCGTATTTGATGGCCCGGACGGTCGCCAGCGAGTTGCTGACCGTGTTGCCCGAGAATATCTGGCAGCTCATGATCTTCACGCCCGGGATGTCGGCGTTCCCGCCGGCGATCGAGCTGATGCCGATGCCGTTGTTGTTCTGTGCGGCGATTACGCCCGCCACGTGCGTGCCGTGGCCCGTATCGCTGACGTCGTCCCACGAGATGACGCCCGTGTCGAAGACGAAGTTGTAGCCGTAGACGTCGCCTTTGTAGCCGTTGCCGTCGTTGTCCTGCTTCGAGCGGTAAACCTCGCCTTCGTTGACCCACATGTTGTTCTTCAGGTCGGGATGTTCGACCATGACGCCTTCGTCGAGCACGGCGACGATGATCGACTGGTCGCCCGTCGAGGATTTCCACGCCTCTTCACACTGCACGTCGGCATCGACGATCGACTTCTCGCCGAACAGGTTGCCGCGGTTGATCAGGTGCCACTGCATCGGCAGCAGTTCGTCGTTGAAGGGATAACCCGTATCCCCGGCGGCGCGGGTCGCACGCTGCATGGCGGCGAGGGCTTCGCGGGTGAGGGGCATCGCCTTCTTGCCGGCGTTGTAGGCACGGCGGATCGTGCGGTTGAGATTCACGTGCTGGACTTCGCCCAGGGCCGAGAGTTTTTCGGCGACCTCCTCGGCGGAGTAGTCGTCGCCGAAGCGTACGACGTACCACAGGTGCAGCTCCGATTCGCGGGTGCGCTCTTCGTTGCGGCCGTCTACGGGGAAGACGCGTTCGATCTGGTAGCCGCCCACGATGTCGAGAACCTCGTCGACCGAAAGGATGCCCGAGCGGGTGGCGGGGCCGCCGCTGCGGGTCGCTGCGGCCGCCTTGTCGAGTATCTCGCTCACGTAAGGCGAAAATTTGACGAGTATCTCCCCCGATTTGTGCTCGACAGGGGTGTCCTGTCCGGTGCCGGGCGTCGGGAGCTCCTCGTTGGTGCAGGCGGTAAATGCCAGGAATGCAATGGCAAAAATGCCGTATAAATAGTTTTTCATCGTCTTGATTATTTGGTCGTATCCTCGTCTTCCTCTTCTGCGCCGGGGTCTTTCTTGTACCCCTCGTAGAATTCGTAGTAATAGTTCAGGTTGGCGGGTTCGTTGCCGAATCCGGCCGATGCGCCCGTCGCATCCTTGCCTTCCTGCGTGAACACGAGCTGGAAGGGTGACCACCAGTCGAGGGCGGGGTGGTAAAGCAGCCAGTCGGGCAGTTCGCCGGTCAGGCGGTTGAGGTTGATGGCGAAGCGCTTGGTGTGCGGCATCACCTTCGGGGTGCCGATCAGCGCGCGGGGCAGCGTGTCGGCGTCGATGATGTCCTGCTCGGTGTATTTCTCCCAGTCGTCCATCTTGGGCAGCGGCCCCTGCAGGTAGTTGACCGAGAGCTGCAGCGTGTCGAGATCCCATTCGATCATGCGGCGCGGGAATCCTTCTTCATCGACGAGGCCGCCGTAGTTGGTTTCGACGGTGTTGCTCAGGTCGTAGATGTTCCTGCGCGTGTTGGCGCCCATGAGCAACGTCCGCAGTTTTGGGAAGTTGGTCGGGTTGATCTCGTCGGGAATCTTCTGGAAGTTGTTGCTGCTCAGGTCGAGGAACTCGAGGTTCTTGAGCGCCGTGAAGTTCTTGTCCAGCGAAACCAGCCCGTAGGCGGCGATGGTGAGGCGTTTGAGCTGCGTGAGTTTGGTGATGTACTCGCCGGTGGTGAGGTCTTTCAGGAAGGCGTTGACGTTGCTGTAGAAGTTCAGCTCGTCGGCGGCCGTCAGGTACTGCACTTCGAAAGGCAGCTCTTCCTTGGTGTCGAACATGAAGAACCGGGCGTATTTCACGCGGCCGTTCTTCTCGGGCGTGTAACCCGCCATGCCCTCCTCCCAAAGGGTGACGTCGTCCCAGTTGTCCATGCGTTCGCCGTTCTCCCACGAACTGTTGGTTCCGAGCGTGCGTGCGATGGCCAGCAGGGCGATCGAGTCGCCGCTGCGGGTGTTCTCCTCGATGGGTTCGGCGGCGCCCTGCGTGACGAGCAGGTTGTCCTGGCGGGCGAGTTCCACCTCGCGTTTGGGCTTGAACACCACGTCGGCGATACGCTCGTTGGGCTGGGAGTTGATGCTCCAGTTGAAGCGTACGGTCACCTCGCGCGGGCGGATGCCGCGGTCGAGTTCGACCTTATAGCTGTCGAATTTGAGCCAGCTTTCGGCCGAGGTGGGGACTTCGACGGCGAAGTCGACGTTGGTCTTGACCTTCACGTCGAAATAACGGGTGCCGAAGGCCGAGAAGTTGGCCACGGAAACCTCTTTCTCCCCGAGCGTGATGGCGTAGTCGAAACCCTGCTGGTCGATGGTGATCTCCTTCTTGTCCCAGGTGTTCTGCTCCTGGATGCGTACCACGCCGCGGCGGGGCGAGTCGGTCAGCGCCGAGTCGATGAGGATCCTGCACTCGGTGGTGCCGCGGCCGTTGGCCGGCGAAATGGAAATCCACGGCTCGTCGGTGGTGGCGACCCAGTCCCCCGATGCCGATACTTTGATCTTGTGGCTTCCCCCTGCGGCTTCGGCTTTGATGGCGTCGCTGTCGAGCCCGAACGCGATGTTCTTGTCGGCGTCGGAGCAACTGCATAATGCGATCGAGCAGAGGATGACCGGTATGTAATTCTTTATTTTCATTGTCGTTTCTCCTTAGGTGTTATTCGAGCATTTTGTCGCAGTTCAGGATGTTCTGGGTCTTGTCGTAGATCAGGTTGTAGACCCCCTGCTGCCAGTAGTAGCAGATGGCCGAGGCATCGAACGTGATGTTGGGGTTGTCGCTGATGTCGAGGTGGTAGATCAGGTAGGAGATCGTGTCCTCGATCTTGCGCAGGTCGTTCGAACCGATGTAGAACCCGCGCAGGCCCGTGTGCTGGTAGAGCCCCGTGGGCCACTCGCGCAGGCAGCGCTTACCCTCGGCATCGCGCTGGCCGCGGATGGCGTATACGGTCAGCCCGGCGCAGTTGAGCGGCCCGAACGGGAACTTGTCGAACGAGTTGTACGATATATCCAGCCCGTAAAGGTAGGGCAGCTGCTCGGCCGTGAAATCCTTGGACAGGGCCTTCAGTTTGTTGTAGGTCAGGTCGAGCGATATGAGCGCCGTCGAGTTCTTGCCGCCAAAGCTGCCCTCGGGGATTTCGTCGATGCTGCAACCGCGCAGGATGATGTAGGAAACCAGCGAATTGGTCGTGCCGAGGCATTTGGGGAACTTCGTCAGCCCGGGGTTGGCCGCCAGCGAGAAGGTCTCCACCCGCAGGCCCTTGTATTTGCCCTCCTCTTCGCCTTCGAAGCCGTCGATCTCGTTGTAGGAGAAATCCACCGATTTCATGACGTATTTGGACTTGGCCGAGAAGATGTTGGGAACCTTCTTGAGCTTGTTGTAGGTCACCGAGAAGGTCTCCGTGTCGTCCGTGCCGCAGAAGATGCCGTCGCTGTTGGCCGGGAGCGAAGTGATGTTGTTGTGGTCGAGGTAGAGCTGTTCGGGTGCGACCTCCTTGCCCAGCGGATGGAGCGTTTCGATCTGGTTCCGGGACAGGTCGAGCAGGCCGATCTTCTTCAGGTTGCTGAACGACTCGGGGATCTCCCTGAGTTTGTTGTTGGTCGCATAGAGGATCTGGAGCTTCTCCTTCGACGGGCCGTTGGCGATGGCGTCGAGCCCTTTGTACAGCTCTTCGGCCGACCATTGGGCGTTGTTGGAGATGTTGACCGAAACGAGCTCGGGCATCTGTGCGATCTCCACCGGGAAGCGGGTCATCTTCGGGCAGTTGTAGATCTCCAGGTCGGTCAGCGACTTGAGATTGGCCACTTCGGCGGGGATCTCTTCCAGCTCGCCGTTGGCGATGTTGAGGTACTCGAGCTTTTCGAGTTTGCCGATGGCCGGGTCAATCGACTTGAGGCCGTTGGTGAGCTTGCCGTGTACGACGTCGTAGGGACGGATATTGTTCTGGAGGCCGGTCTTGCGGTCGATGATCTGATCCTCGGTGAAATTCTTGTAAAGCGACGTGGCCGGGATCGAGATGCCGTGTTCGGCCAGGGCCCGGGCGATCGGCTCGGACGTCTGGGTCGGGATATGGATCAGCGAGAGGAACTCCTTGTGGCGCTCCATGCGGGTACGGTTGCGCTCGGAGAGGCTCTTGTCGTGTGCCAGCGAGGGGTCGTATTCGAGCAGGTTGCCGTCGTTGTGCGTGCCCAGATACAACTCGACGAGCTCCGAGAGCTGGCCGATGGCTGCCGGCACGTGCCCGCGGAAGCCGAACTCGCCGATCGAGATCTTCGCCACGCGGCCGTTGGAGTGCACCTCCACGCCCGGCTGGACGCCCCACAGGTCGGGATCCTTGTTGAAATCCCAGTTGACGCCGGTGGGATAGTTTTCACCCCTGTAAGACCAGTGCTCCCCGTCGAGCGCCTTCCAGATTTCGTAAAGCGCGTAGTAGTCGCGGATATACTCGTCGGCCTCGTAGAGCGTGACGCCGACTTTGGCCTCGGTGGTCTTGTTGTCCTCGATGGTGAAATCCAGGTTCTTGGGACGCTTGTTGGTCTCCAGCAGGACTTTGTTCTTGTCGTAGGCCTGGTATTTCTCCAGGCTGTAATCGCCCGCCTTGAGCGAGAGCAGCGTGTCGCATTCGAGCGAGGAGGTCTGGTAGCCGTCCTCGATGTCCTCGGGAGCCCCGTCCTCGCGGTCGTCCCTGAAGTGGATCGAGAACTTCGCGGGGAGTTTTTCGAACGTGGTGAGCTCGTTGGTCGTCTTGTGCCTTACGGTCAGGTCGAGGAACGCGATCTCGTCGAAGGTGTACTGCCGTTCGGCGGCGCGCGTCACCACGGGCGTCTCGGTGAAGTCCGACAAGTCCTTGGAGATCGAGAAACGTACCGTACCGCGCGGCTCCACGTCGACCGTCAGGTCGTGCGACACGAGGCCGCCGGCCACGATGTCGAGCCTCTCTTCGCCCGGCATGCCGTTGTAGATCAGCTCGTCGTCGGCATTGAATAGCGAGAAGGTGATGATCTGGTATTGTCCCGTCAGCAGCCGGAGCTTCTCGCTGCGCAGCCCGAATTCGGCGCTCTGCTTGTCGGGGGCCGAGAGCGTCAGCGACTGGGTGATGGTCGTGCCGTCGTAATAGAGCGAGACCTGCACCTTGCTGGCTTCGGAAAGGTAGTCGAGCTGGGGTTTCTGGGCCCGACTCAGGGCGTCGTAGGACGCCTCCTTGTGTAGCTTGAACTGAACGTATCCGTAATCTTGGTCGCGGTTGTCGATGCCGTCGTCGTCGGAACATCCGCCGAGGAAGGCCATGCCCAGTGCGAGGAGTGCCGTTACGGAAAATTTTAAAAGTTTCATATCTAAAAACCTGGTCTGTATGTTCTCCATAAATTGTAGTCGTATCGAACAGGGCCCCTGCCCCCTTCGGAGAGGGGCCCTGAATCATTGGGGTCAGATGTTGAGCGTGCAGATGATCACCATCACCACGTTCCAGTTGGCACCGTAGAGGAACATGACGCCCTCGGTGGCGGTCTGAGAGTCCATGTTGACGTAGATCTGGGTCGGGCCGTAGGATTCGGCCGTAAGCCAGCTTTCCGCATCGCCTTGGGCCATGAAACTCGAGTAGGTTGGGACGTTCATCACGGCGTTTGTGGTTTCTCCCTCATAGGTCAGGTGGTAGATCGGGGCGCCGTACTCCGCATACTGTTCGTAGTATTCGCCCGAGGTGATCTCTTCGAGGGTCGCGCCGGTGACGTATTCGGGATATGCGAACCCGATGTCCGTGCCGCCGATGTCCGCATTGGGATCGTAGAGGCAGTTGACGGCCGCGATATTGCCCTCGGCGTCGTAGAAGACGATGTAGCCTTCGTCCTCGCGATCCATGTCGATGATGGCCCCGCCTTCGACGCGGCGTACCGAGAGCCAGTTCTGCTCGTCCGACAGCGGCTGGCAGTCGGCGTCGTAGCATTTATAGCCGGTGAAGTCGCGTTCGAATGTCAGCGTGGCTTCGGGGTCGTTCGACCAGGCTTTGGTGTAGGTCAGTTTGTAGGCATCGTCGACCTCGAGCTCGCGGAGCGACCAGTGGGTCGAGGGGAGTTTCTCGAACAAGGTGCCGATCTCCGCCATGCCCTCGGGGTTGGCAGCCTGGATCGGGCCGGGGCTGGCCTGCTGTGTCAGCGTGGCGAAGACATAGGGCTGGTACTCTTCCTTGATGTCGTAGTCGAAGAGTTCGTTGGGGTCGGAGACCGCCATCGAAGCCGGGAGCACGATGATCCTGGCCGTGCGGGCATCGCCCTGGTTGACCTCCGTGCCGACGGTGAAGCCCCGATCCATGATGACCAGCTCCTCGTCCCAGGCGCTTTCCTCGACGATGACCCATTTGGTGTCGGCTTCGTCGCCGCTCAGGCCGGTATTGCCCCAGCGATCCGTGACTTCGGCGATGACATAGATCCTCGCACCCCTGATGCCCTTGACCGAACCGCGTGCGGTGCCGGGCGACCAGTCGCCGTTCATGCTGTTGTAGATCTCGGCTGCGGCGTTGAACTTGAGTTCCTTATCGAGCGTGACATCGAAAATGTCGCGGCAGGAGGGGATCGTGACCGGAATCTCGACCTTCGCGTCGAGGTTGTTCTTGTCGATGAACACCAGCTTGTCCTGCGCCCCGTCGAGCGGGTAGGCCGACGGGTTGCCCTGGATGCGGATCTCGACTTTCGTGCCGGGTTTCCCGACCGTCACCGACGGGGTGGATACCCACTCCGGCAACTGGTTGATCGCCCAGTCGTAGTTGGCCTCGACCAGGATCGGCATCGAGAAATCGGTGCGTCCCTCGGGCCAGGTCAGGTCGATGCTTTCGGCCTCCCCTTCGTTATAGGAGTAGGTGAGGCCGGTTTCGCTGCCGCCGTATTCGAAGTCGCCGTACTGGTCGAGCTTGCATGTGCGGAGGCTGAAGCCGCGTTCGAGCGTACCGCGTGTGATCGTGGCGATGACCTTGCTCTGGCCGCCCATCTTGAGGGTTACCTCGCAGACACGCGTGTCGTCGAACTCATCGAGTTCGGCCACGCCGATTACGATCCGCGATGCGCCCGCACCGCCGCGCAGCGTCCAGACTTTCTGTGTTTCGTCCTGTATCCAGAACCATGCGGCGGTAGCCGTCGGGACACTCACCTCCCAGTTCTGGTTGGGCTCTATCTCGAGCGTGTAGGTGCCGCCGGCTTCGATGGTCGCCGAAACCGCCTCGGGGAAGTTGGGGCTGGGGAGCTTCGTATCCTCATCCGAATCGGAACACGAAGCGGCCGCCAGACATGCTCCGGCGAGCAGCGACATCACCAAGTGTAAATAATGTCTTTTCATATTTCGTTTCTTTATTTACGTTATGATTTAGAGCGATCCGGACGCCGTGACGCCTCCCGGGAGCATGCCTTCTTCCCGCTGGAGCCGTTCGGCCTCCTCGTCGCTGACCCATTCGATGATGTTGTAGAAATGGCCTACCAGACCCATATTCACGCCCATGTCCTCGACATGCACCTTGATCCACAGGGCCACGAAATGCTGGCAGCTGTTGAAATAGGAGTCGTAGAGCGGGCTGTTGGTGACGAGGATCTTGTTGTCGCCGAGGATCTGGCCGAAGACCGAAGCCTCGTCGGCCAGCACCTGGTTCTTGTCCATGGTCACCAGCGGTTCGATGGGGTCGCCCGGGTCGAGGCGGATCGTGACGTCGTAGCCCGAGAAGAGCCAGTCGTGCAGGATGATCATGTTCTCTTCGGTGGGGTGCTTCTCGGTGCGGATGAGGCGCTGGATGCTCTTGTTTTCCACGCCGGGGTAGCTGTTGAGGAACGTCGAGGTCACCACGCACCAGCCCGTGAATTCGTTGATGTCGTAGGGGCAGCTTTTCTGCATGACGACCTTCGTCCGGTCGTGGTAGAGATCCCATTTCAGCTGCTCGGGCATGACCAGTTTGAGGATGAAGCCCAGCGAGTCGGTATCTTCGATGTTGTCGTACAACCCGCGCACCTGTACGTCGGCCTTGCGCGAACCGGCCTTTATGGTGATGGTGTTCGACAGGAGGCGGTAGTGCTTCCCCTCGACGGCATTGCTGCCCTGGTCGATGATCTCCACGCCGAATGTGCGGTCGTAATCGCACGCGACGGTCGAGGAGACCGGTACCGAGAAATAGTCTTGGTCTTGGAGTACGGCGTAGGTCGCCAGGGTGTCGGCGAACAGCACGTACTCCGCATCGGAGTAGGTCTTATATTCCTCCTTGCAACCCGTTGCGAGGGCGGCCAGGAGTCCCGTTGCAAACAAAACCGTGATAATTCGTTTCATTGTCTCTCTTCTATTCGTTGTTGCTATCTGTTGCTTTCGTTCGGGAGTATCTCCGAGCCGGGGGCTTCCAGCTCGTGCTGCGGGATCGGCCATACGAAAAGCGGGTTGTCGGCTTCGATCTTGAGCGAGCTGCCTTCGGCCTGGGAATTGGCCTGCGGCTTACGCTCGAAGCCCTTGTGCCAGCGTTTGAGGTCGTGCAGGCGGAAACCCTCCATGTAGAGTTCGCGCAGGCGCTCGTCGGAGATGGTCTGCAACCAGTTGTCCTTCGTGACGTTGATCGTACCGCCCGATTTGTAGCGCATCTTGCGCAGCGTCGAGAGGTCGTTGCCGGCCTTCGAAAAATCGTTCTTTTGGCAGTAGGCCTCGGCGCGGATCAGGTACTGCTCCGCCAGGCGGAACGGCTTGGGCATCGAGACATGGTAGATCTGGTTGGCGATCAGGTTGCGGTTGCCGTAGTATTTGACCAGCAGCGGCCAGCTCAGCCCGTGGGCATAACCGGTCTCGGTCTGGTAGAAGTAGCCCGAATAGCGCAGGTCGGCATCGTCGTAGAGATCCAGGGCGGCCTGGCCGGGGACATAGTCGGGATAGAAATAGGTGTAGTCCTTGTTGAAGTTGAGGAACACCGTGCCGAGCGCCCCGCCGTAGGAGGTGTCGGTGAAGCCGATGCGCCAGATGACCTCGTATCCCAGGTCGTACGCCCACATGTAGTCGAAATAGGTGTAGTCGGAGGTGTAGTTGGTCTTGGCATCGGAGAGCTGGAAGGTGGCCTTTTTTTCGTCGATCAGGGTGCTCGAATATTCGATCGCCGTGTCCCAGTCCTGCATGTAGAGCGCCACGCGGGCGTGCAGCGCCTCGGCCGAGGCCGAGGTCATGTAGACGTTGCCGTAGGCGTCGTTCTCCTTGTCGAGGCGTTTCTCGGCCTCGGCCAGGTCGTCGAGTACGAACTGGTACGAGTCGTAGAGCGATGCGCGGCGTGCCGCCTCGGGCGTAAAGTATTTCGTGCGCAGCACGACGCCCAGTTCCGATTGGGCCGTGTCCGGCTCATAGGCCTTGCAGAAGGTCTTGAGCAGCTCGGTATAGCAGAGCGCACGCACGGCGTAGACCTCGCCCGTGTACTGTTCGAGCTTCTCGATGTTGGTGTCGCTGATCTCGTTCGCCACCACCTCGTCGATGCGGTCGAGGTAGAAGTTGCAGTTGCCGATCACCTTGTAGAGGGCGGCATAAACCGCTTCGAGCTGCAGGTCGGTCGGGCGTATGTCCCAGCGCCAGAACGAGCCGTAGGTGTTGGTGTTGCCTTCGACGGCATAGACCAGGTCGGCCTGGATGTCGGGCAGCAGGGTGAGGTAGCCGCTGTAAAGCGCGTTGCTCTTGAGCGAGGCGTAGATGCCGGTGAGCGTCTGCTCGGCGTCGGCGAAGGTGCGCATGGCCTCCTTCTCCGGGATGGACGAACCGGGGTACTTGTCCAGGCACGAGGTGGCGCCGACAAGTATCGCGAGGGCCGAAAGATAGAATTTTATATTGCGTAACATGTTCATAGTCCCTGATTAGAATGTTAAGTCGAGTCCGAAGGTGAATTGGCGTGCCATCGGGTACTGTGCCTGGTACATATTGCTCGACCCTTCGGGATCGAGGCCCGTGAATTTGGTGAAGGTGAAGAGGTTCTGGGCCTGGGCGTAGATCTTCACGCCGCTGATGAAGCGTGTCTTGCGCAGCCACTCCTGCGGGAAGGAATAACTCAGCATGAGGTTCTTCAGGCGCAGGAACGAAGCGTCCTCCAGCAGGCGGTCGTCGAATTCGGTGTAGACGCCGTGGCGCGGGATATCGGTGATGTCACCGGGTTTCTTCCAGCGGTTGAGCAGGCGCTTGGACTGGTTGTAGGAGGCGAATCGGCCGTTCGATTCATCGAAGTAACGGTCGTTGTTGATCATCCAGCGGTCGGCGACCCAGCTGAACTGCGCCGACAGCGAAAGCCCCTTCCAGGCCAGCGTCGTGCCGAAGCCGCCCTGCCAGGGCGCCACGTAGCTCTTGCCGACCATGACCTTGTCCTCGTCGCGCAGCTCGGTGGTCAGCTCGCCCTCCTTGGTGTACCACAGCGCGTCGCCGTTGGCGGGGTTGACGCCCGCGAACCGGTTGAGGTAGAACTCGCCGAAGGAGTGCCCCACGACCAGTTTGGTGTTGGTGCTCGAAAGCTCGTATTCGCTGACCCCGCTATAGAGCTTGGTCATCTTGTTCCTGTTGTAGGAGACGTTGGCGTTCACGCTCCACACGAAATCCTTGTGCTGGATGACGTCGGCGGCCAGGCTCAGCTCGACGCCGCGGTTGGTCATGTCGCCCACGTTGTCCCAGCGGTAGCCGAAACCGTTGGAGGTGGTGTAGGAAACGGGAACCTCCATGAGCATGGCGCTGTTCTTCTTGTGGTAGAGTTCGACGTCCACGTTCAGGCGGTTCCAGAAGCCCAGGTGCACGGCCAGGTTGGTGATCCACAGCTTCTCCCACTGCAGGTCTTCGTTGCCCGGCTGTGAGGGGGCTATGCCGGCGTCGCCGTAGTAGTTCAGGCCGCCGCTCACGAGCGCCATGTGTTCGTAGTTGGGGATCGACGAGTTACCCGAGGTACCCGTGCTGAAGGCGACCTGCGCGTTGGTGAGCCAGCGGCGCGAGTTCTCCATGAATTTCTCGTTGCGCAGGTTCCACATCATGCCCACCGAGCCGAACGCAGCCCAGCGTCCCGAGGTGCCGAAGCGCGAGGAACCGTCGGTACGGACGGAGAAGTCGACGTAGTAACGGTCGGCGTAGTTGTATTCGCCGCGCGCGAAGAACGACAGGAAGGCGTAGTTGTCGTCGGTGACGTCGCTCCACGACGTGGCACGTGTTCCCGACGAGATGTTGACCAGCTTGTCGTTGTTCTGGCCGCGGGTCGCCAGCGTGAACTCCTCGTAGCTGTAATCGACGCCCTCCTGGCCCAACAGGAAGTTGAACGAGTGCCCGCCGTCGAGCGAGAAGCGGTAGTTGATCGTGTTGGTGACCGAAAGGCTCATGCCGTCGGTCGAGTAGCGCTGCGCCGTGCCCGAGCCCAGGTTGGGCGGGTAGTTGGGATAGGAGGCGCCGAAGCCCGTCGTGTGCGAATAGTCCACGCCGAACTGCGACCGGATGGTGAGCCCCTCGATGGGGGTGGCCTCGGCGAAGAGCGTCGAGATCACCTTGTATTTCTTATAGGAGATCTTGTTGTTGGCCAGCCATTCGAGCGGGTTCTGGCCCTCGCCCTTCCAGGTGCCGTCCTTGATCGAGGCCAGCGAGCCGTCGGGACGGTGGGGATTCCAGTACGGCATCATGAAACGTGCGGCCGAGATGGGGGTCACGAGCGTATATTCGCCCGACTCGGCGCGTTCGATGGTCTGGTAGTTCATCATCGTGTTGGTGCCGAGCTTGAGCCACTTGGCTGCCTGTTGTTCGACGTTGGCGCGGAGCGAGAAGCGCTCGAAGGCCGAACCTGCGGCAATGCCCTCCTGGTTGTAGTAGCCGCCCGAGACGTAGTAATTGGTCTTGTCGGTGGCCCCCGAAACCGAGAGCTCGTAGTTCTGGAGCAGGGCGGCATCGTTGAACACCTCGTCGAGCCAGTTGACGTTGGTCTTGCCCAGGACGTTGTAGTTCTTGCCGTCGGTGAACCCGATCTCCTTCTCGTACCGGATGCGTTCGTCGGTGTCCATCAGATCCCAGTTGCCGTAGGCGATCTGCGAGAAACCGAGCTGCATGCGGTAGTTGATCTTCGCCCGCTCGGCCATGCGCCCGCGCTTGGTCGTGATGACGATCACGCCGTTGGCCGCGCGCGCACCATATATAGAGGTGGAGGAGGCGTCCTTGAGCACCGAGATGCTCTCGATGTCGGCCGGGTTGATGGCGTTGAAGTCGGAACTGGCGATGGCGACCCCGTCGAGGATGTAGAGCGGCGAGGTACCCGAGTTGATCGAGTTCATGCCCCGGATCATCATCGTTGCCGACGTGCTCGGCTCACCCGAATTGGAAAGTACCGTCAGTCCGGGAACCTGTCCCTGGATGGCCTGATCGAACGCCGCCGTAGGGGTGTTCTCGACCTTTTCGGCCTTGACGGTCGATACCGATCCGGCGATGGTGCCCTTCTTGCGGACACCGTAAGCGATGACCACCACGTCGTCGAGCGCCTGTGCCTCGCTCTCGAGGGAGACGTTGTAGGTCAGCGAGGTGCTGCCGCCCGGAACCGTAAAGGTGGCGGGCTTGTAGCCGATGTACTGGAAGGTGAGCGTCGTCCCTGCGGCGACGCTGATCGAGTAGCTTCCGTCCGCAAGGGTGCTCACCCCGCTGGTGGCCCCGGAAATCACGTTGACCCCGATGAGGGGTTGCTTGTCATCCGCCGAGGTGACGATGCCTCTGACGGTCACATTTCCCCCCCCCTGAGCTACGGACATCGCCGGCAAGGCACATAGGAAAAATGCAAGAATGTTGAGTAGAAGTTTCGTTTTTTGCATAAGTAAATGATACTTTCTTACGCGACAAAGAAAAATAATTAAAACGAATTTGCCAAATGTTCAAAATAGATGAAATGTAAGCAGGAGTGTTCGGAAAGGGTCTTTCCGGCCCTCTTTTCAGGGCGAAAACAGGTGCTATAAGACTAAATATAAATAACTTAACATTTTGTTTTAACCCGAAGAACCATTGTTGAACACGGGTTAAAATATTTTTATAAAAACGAAAATAAAATTCAATATGTTTTGAATATTTTGGGGTTTCGGGCGAAAAAATACCCTCCGGTACGGTTTGATATGCGGTGAGTTTCCGGACGTAGGTGCTTCTGGATACCTTATTTTTTAATATTATTTAATATATACCAACCTGCGGGGTGGTTTTTTGAAAAAATATAAAAAATATAAAAATATTTTTCGCCGGAGGGGACGAACTTCCCCGAAAACCTGAGGAGATAACAATTTTCCGGCAATCGGTGGTGTACGGAGGAAATACGCGAAACCCCGTAAAGAGTTCTCAAAGGGGATTTTATCGAGGGCGATTAGGCTGAAACGGGAAGTAAAGTAAAGGATGCGCAGTTTTTTGGTGTATTATGCTTACAGATTGTAAGTGATATGCCGTGATTTCATTTTAATACATAACATCAACTCCTATTTGCGCCCGCGGGTCAATGCTTTGGTCGGCGGCGGGTTGTAGCCCCCGTGCATCGCTGCCGTGGGCAACCCGCGGTGCGTCACGGCCGTGGTCTGTTCCGGCGGGTCACTGCCCCTTCCCGCCCCGGAAGCGGGCGCGGTACTGACTGGGGCTGAGCCGTTCGCGGAGGCGGAAAAAGAGCGAGAAGGCGCTCACGCTTTCGAAGCCGAGCGCATAGGCTATTTCCGAGATGCTGTGGGCTGTCGTCGCGAGCAGTTCCCGGGCCTTGTTGAGCCGCATCGTGTGCTGGTATTGCGCCGGCGCCATCCCCACGTATTCGCGGAAGACGCGGCGGAACCACGTGTAGCCCATGCCCACTTCGCGGGCGATCTGTTCGGGCGAGCGGTTGCGGCCGAAGTCTGTGCGCATGATGGCTTTCGCGCGGTTGATCTTCTCGACGACGGGGTTGTCGGAGTAGAGCAGGTTGCTGTGCTTGAAGAGCACCGACCCCAGGATGTGGAGCACGATGCTCGAAATAAGCGGCTGGAATCCCACGCGCTCCTCCTCGACCGTGCCGATGATCTCGCGGTAGCACCGCTCGATGCCGCCGCTGCACCCGATCCGCAGCAGGGGGCGCCGGCGGCAGAGGAACCCCTGCTGTTCCAGCCGGTCGATATTGGCGCCGCGGAAGCCGACCCACCACTCCGTCCATCCGGTGCCGGGGTCGGGTGAATAGGAGTGCCATTCGTTGGGGAAGAGCAGGAGCATGGTGCCCGCCTCGACCGTCTGCGACGGGCAGGATGCCGACTCGAAACGTCCCCGTCCGGCGGTGATGTAGACCAGCTGGTATTCGTCGAGCGTGCGGCCGCTGCCTTTGTAAAACAGGTAGTGCTCGGGGTGTTCCGAGACGGGGTAGGGCGTTCCGGGCGGGACGTGCTGGTGTCCGGCCGTGGTGCAGACGATGCCCCACTGCTCGTCGCGCGGGGAGACTGGCAGGTAGTGAAGGATGCTCAGCGGCCGGTCGTCCATAGTGTCAAATCTATATATAGTTTGTCAAAACCATCAACAAAGGTAGGGAAAAGATTGTATAGTTTTGCATCAGTAACCTAAAACTTTCCGTGATGAACCGTTATTTCGTCGGTGTCGATCTCGGTGCCACGAGCGGCCGTGTCATTCTCGCCACGCTCTGCGGCGACGGCATCGCCCTCGAAGTTCTGCACCGCTTCCCTAACCGCCTGCTTTCGATCGGCGGCAAATATTATTGGAACATCTACTCCCTCTATGAGGAAATCCTGCACGGCCTGACGCTGGCCGGGCAGCGAAGGATTCCGGTCGATTCGATCGGTATCGACACGTGGGGCGTCGACATGGCCTGCGTGGCGGCCGACGGTACGCTGGCCGGGCTTCCGAGGGCTTACCGCGATCCCTATACCAACGGGGTTCCCGAGGAGTTCTTCCGGAAAATACCCCGGCAAGAAGTGTACCGCCGCACGGGTATCCAGATCATGAATTTCAATTCGCTCTTCCAGCTCCGTGCCGCGCGCGGGGAGGGGATGTCGGCGCTGGAAAATGCCGCGTCGGTGCTTTTCATGCCCGACGCGCTGTCGTACCTGCTCACCGGCGAGAAGGTATGCGAGTATACGATCCTCTCGACGTCGCAGTTCATGGATCCCCGCACGCGGGAGATCGACGGTGCACTGCTGCGCGAGGCGGGTGTCGATCCCGCGCTTTTCCCGCGGGTGGTGATGCCCGGCCAGAGGATCGGGGTGCTCTGCGACGCCGTGGCCCGGCAGACCGGGCTGGGGGCGGTGCCCGTGGTGGCCGTCGCGGGGCACGATACGGCTTCGGCCGTGGCGGCCGTGCCTGCCCGGAACGGGCGCTTCGCCTACCTCTCGTCGGGGACGTGGTCGCTGATGGGCATCGAGGTGCCGGAGCCGATCATTACGGAGGAGTCCTATGCGATGAACTTCACCAACGAGGGCGGCGTGGACGGCACGGTGCGGTTCCTGAAGAACATCACCGGCATGTGGCTGCTCGAACAGTGCCGCGCGGTGTGGAGCCGCCAGGGCAGGGAGTATAGCTATGAAGAGATCGTGCGCATGACCGAGGGCGCCGCCCTGTCGCCGGGGGTCATCGACCCCGATGCCGCGGAGTTCGCCGCGCCGACCGACATGCCGCAGGCGATCCGCACGTGGTGCGCGGCGCACGGCGTCCCCGTCCCGGCGGACGATGCGGCGCTGATGCGGCTGATATTCGACTCGCTGGCCGCGAAATACGCCGAGGTGCTCGGGAAACTGCGGCGGCTGGCGCCGTTCGAAATCGAATGCCTGCACGTCATCGGCGGCGGCGCACAGAACGACCTGCTGAACCGGATGACGGCCGACGCTGTCGGCATCCCCGTCGTGGCGGGCCCTGCCGAAGCCACGGCGCTGGGCAACATCATGGTGCAGGCGCGTGCCGCGGGCGTGGTCTCTTCGCTCGCCGAAATGCGGCGCTACATCGGCCGCTCGATCGAAACGAAAACATATCAACCGAAAAAATAAAACTGTCATCCTTATGAAAACGGAACTTATCGAAAAGGCATACGCCATCGCGCGGGAACGCTATGCGGAGATCGGCGTAGACACCGAAAAAGCGCTCGCGGCGCTTCAGAACATCTCGCTCTCGCTCCACTGCTGGCAGGCGGACGACGTGACGGGCTTCGAAAACCGGGGCGGCGACCTCACGGGCGGCATCCAGGCTACGGGCAACTACCCGGGCAAAGCCCGCAACATCGAAGAGCTGCGTGCCGACATCCTCAAGGCCAAGTCGTTCATTCCCGGTACGCACCGCCTGAACCTGCACGAGATCTACGGCGAGTTCGGCGGCGAGACGGTCGACCGCGACCAGGTGGAGCCCCGGCATTTCCAGGGCTGGATCGAGTGGGCGAAAGAGCACGGCATGAAGCTCGACTTCAACTCGACGTCGTTCTCGCACCCCAAGAGCGGCGATCTCTCGCTGGCCAACCCCGACCCCGGAATCCGGGACTTCTGGGTGGAACACACCAAGCGCTGCCGCGCCATTGCCGAAGAGATGGGCAAGGCGCAGGGCGACCCCTCGATCATGAACCTCTGGGTGCACGACGGCTCGAAAGACCTTACGGTGAACCGCATGCTCTACCGCGAGCTGCTGCGCGACTCGCTCGACCGCATCTTCGAGACCGAATACGACCACATGAAGGACTGCATCGAGTCGAAGGTGTTCGGCATCGGGCTGGAGAGCTATACCGTCGGGAGCAACGACTTCTACATCGGCTACGGAGCCAGCCGCGGCAAGATCGTGACCCTCGATACGGGGCATTTCCACCCCACGGAGATCGTGGCCGACAAGATTTCGTCGCTGCTGCTGTTCATCCCCGAGGTGATGCTGCACGTGTCGCGCCCGGTGCGGCGGTCGAGCCGGGCGATGTGCTTGTGTCCGGTGCGGTGTATGATCTCGGCGGCGGTGTGCGCCCGGTGTGCGCCCGCGCCGAGATCCGCGCCCGCACGCGGCAGGAGCTCACGGGGCAGATCGCTCTGACGGAAAGCGAAAAACAGCTTGCCCACGGTGCGCGGACGCGCTGGGCGCTGCGCGTGGGGAAAAAACGGATCAATTTTTATCAAAACAGTGGAATTTCGAACGCGGAATGTGATAAAATCACTTGTGAATATCCTTTTGCGATCCGGGGCGTGTTTGCGCTGCCGTTTTCGCTCGTGCGCGAGCGCGTGCAGCCGTATCGGACGGCGGACGCGCCGGTATCTGACGACGCGGCGCGCGCAGTGCT
>OHLJ01000732.1_pt1 | contig 18024 bp, 12 predicted proteins | sample 1568991 | NCBI WGS metagenome assembly OHLJ01 (sample SAMEA3879601, study PRJEB24766) | human gut metagenome | biome: human-associated habitat; feature: feces | place: USA | collected 1985/1987
AACGTCCACAGTGCAGCGTTCTGGCTGTCGGCATCGTCCGTCGCATACAGACGGGGTTTTACCATCTCGATATACCAGTCGCAGAATTCATCCCAGATAAAGTCATAAACCTTCTGTACGGCAACACCCAGCTCGAAGTTTTCCATGTTGTCGGTCACTTCTTTTACGACGTTATTCAAACGGGAGAGAATCCACTTATCGGCAGGCTCCAGATGCGCAGACGCATCCACAGGAACTTCCTTGCCTTCCATATTCATCAGGATGAAACGGGATGCGTTCCATACCTTGTTTGCAAAGTTTCTGTTCGCTTCTACACGCTCCATGTAGAAACGCATGTCGTTGCCGGGCGCATTGCCGGTGATCAGCGTCAGGCGCAGCGCGTCCGCACCGTACTTGTCGATGATTTCCAGCGGATCGATACCGTTTCCGAGGGATTTGCTCATCTTGCGTCCCTGAGAGTCTCTTACAAGCCCGTGGAACAATACCGTTTTGAAGGGTTTTTCGCCCATCTGCTCATATCCGGAGAAAATCATACGGATAACCCAGAAGAAAATGATATCGTAACCGGTTACAAGCACGTCAGTCGGATAGAAATATTCCAGCTCCTTCGTCTTTTCCGGCCAGCCGAGGGTGGAGAAGGGCCACAGCGCGGATGAAAACCAGGTATCCAGCGTATCGGGATCCTGTGTAAAATGTGTGCCGCCGCACTTCGGGCAAACAGTCGGCTCGGTGCGCGCTACCACGGTTTCGCCGCAGGAATCGCAGTAATAAGCCGGAATTCTGTGTCCCCACCACAGCTGTCTGGAAATACACCAGTCTTTGATGTTGTCCGTCCAGTTGAAGTAGGTCTTTTCCATGCGTTCCGGAATCAGACGGATTTCCTTATCCTGAACTGCTTTTACTGCGGGCTTGATCAGCTCGTCCATCTTTACAAACCACTGCTTTTTGATCATAGGCTCGATGGTCGTGCCGCAGCGGTCATGGGTGCCTACATTATGGCTGTAGTCTTCGATCCGGACTAACAGACCCATATCATCTAATTCCTTCACAATGGCCTTTCTCGCTTCATAGCGATCCATGCCTTCGAACTTACCGCCGTTTTCATTGATGGTTGCATCATCATTTAAGATATTAATCTGCTCCAGGTTATGACGTTTTCCTACCTCAAAGTCATTCGGGTCATGTGCCGGAGTGATCTTTACAACGCCGGTACCAAATTCCATATCTACATAGGAATCCGCAACGATCGGAATCTGACGGTTTACAATCGGCAGCAGAACCTTTCTGCCAACCAGATGCTGATAACGCTCGTCGGACGGGTTAACTGCAACCGCACTATCGCCCAGCATGGTTTCCGGACGAGTGGTCGCAAATTCCAGAAATTCTGTCGTGCTTACCTCTCCGTTTTCATCGATCAGCGGATATTTGATATGCCAGAAATGACCAGCCTGTTCTTCGTATACAACCTCTGCATCAGAAATAGAAGTTTTGCAGACAGGACACCAGTTGCCGATTCTGTTTCCTTTATAAATCCAGCCTTTTTCGTGCATGCGGCAGAATACTTCTGTAACAGCCTGATTGCTGCCTTCGTCCATCGTGAAACGGAGTCTGTCCCAGTCACAGGAGGATCCCAGCTTCTTTAACTGATTGATGATTCTCCCACCGTATTCCTCTTTCCATTCCCAGGCGCGCTTTAAAAATCCTTCTCTGCCGAGGTCACGCTTATCGATGCCTTCTTTTTTGAGTGTCTCGATAATTTTAACCTCTGTTGCAATGCTTGCATGGTCTGTTCCGGGCTGCCAGAGCGCATTATATCCCTGCATTCTCTTAAAACGGATCAGAATATCCTGCATGGTATTGTCTAATGCGTGTCCCATGTGAAGCTGTCCTGTAATGTTTGGTGGAGGCATCACAATGGTAAATGGTTTCCTGCTGCGGTCTGCTTCTGCATGGAAGTAACCGTTATCTTCCCATTTTTTATAGAGGCGTTCTTCAATGCCCTTCGGGTCATAGGTCTTTGCTAATTCCTTCATTTGTCTTTTCCTTTCTTTGTAAAAATAAAGAAACCCTTCACATCCATACGGATGCAAAGGGCGTGTCAACGCGGTACCACCTTTGTTATGTTGTAAAAACAACATATCTCTGCCGGCTCATTCCTAAGCCACTGTCCGGTAACGGGGACAACTCGTTCTCGCTTACTTCTGACTGCTTCTGGCGATATACGAAAATTTTCTCCGCATGATCAACTTGCAAGTTCTGCCACTTATCTGCAACAGACAGGTTCTGCGCGACGGTTCAAAAGCTACCTTCCACACAACATGTTCTGGTGACATCTTTCAGCCGGTGAATGCCATTCTCTTTCAGGTGTCTGTGTGTACTCCTCTTTCTCATCACCTTTTTATATCTTTTCTCATCATAAAAGCTAACGTGGCATTTGTCAACTGATTTTTTTATATGTGATTTTAATTTATTTGTTCCTTCTTTCTATCCTAATAATTTCAATATATTCTGATAGATATATTCTCTCAAAGAATCTGCCTCCAGGTCAAGCTCCATTTTTTTCTCTGCTGCGATGCGGTACATAAAATAGACCGAAAGCTGGGTTTCGACCGCGGCTCTTCGCAGGAAAACATTCTTCTCCCGGATCAGACCTTCGCGGACACCCTCCTCCACAATGCAGTCGATAATCTCGTTTTTCTCCTTATCACAGCACTGGTGTTTCATACGCTCATACTCATCTTTCAGATTCTTTGGTATCTCGTATGATTCCAATACCATTTTTATCAGGAAAAAGACACCCTGCTTTTCTTTTACATGCTCATCAATAAAATCCATGACCTCGTTAATTTTCTGTTGAAACGTTCTGTTATCTGTAGAAATTACCTGCAGTTTTTCAAAGCACACTTTCACATAATATAAAATTGCAGAAGAGATTATCTCTTCCTTTGAAGAAAAATATTCGTATGCTGTTCCTTTTCCAATGCCTGCCCGGCCTGTGATATCAGCTACTTTTAAAGTATTGATATCACAACCTTCATTAATGAACTCAATGACTGCCTGATACAGGGCAAGCACTTTCTGTGATGGATCCTGTATCAGTTTCTGCTCGTCCATTATAAGTCCTCCTCGACCATGCTCTTATTACGGTTAAATGCATCATAAATACATGGAACAACGATCAGAGTTAACAGTGTACCATATAACAAACCGCCAACCGTTACGATCGCCATTGGCTGCATCATTTCTGAACCTTCTCCAAGTCCGACTGCCATCGTGGACATGGACAGGATCGTGGTGAGTGCGGTCATAAGGATCGGACGGAGTCTCGTTTTTCCTGATTCGATAATGGCATCTTTTTTCTCCATTCCGCCACGGCGGAGCTGGTTGATAAAGTCTACCATAACGATACCGTTATTTACGATAATTCCGGCAAGCATGACAAATCCGATCATTGCCACAACGCTGACTTCATTGCCGGTAAAGTAAAGTGCGAACAGACCACCTGTAAATGCCAGCGGGATTGTAAACATAATGATAAACGGCGACAACAGTGACTGGAACTGTGCTACCATGACAAGGTAAATGAAGATAACTGCCAAAAGAAGCATCAGATACAACTGATTCATCGCATCTGCGATCATCTCGTCCTCACCTGCCATCTCAATGGAGTATCCTTCCGGCAGATCGATCTTATCTAACTCTTTCTGGATCTCATTACTTAACAGACTGACATTATGGTCATCATCCACTCCTGCGGTCACACTGATATATCTGGTCTGCGCATCACGATTAATCGTTCCTAAGGTGTAACCTTCCTCAAACTGTGCAATATCAGAAAGTGCTGTTTCTGTCTCGTTTCCTTCTCTGTCTGTATAGGTGAAGGTCAGGTTTTTGATATCAGCCAATGTAACATCGGACTGCTCCTCGCTCTGTACATAAACCTGATAATCATTTACATCGGTAGAGATTGTCGTTGCAGATGTTGAGGATGCCATCTCACCATAAACAAGCTGGAATACCTGTGCAACGGTCATGCCATATTTCGCAGCTTTTTCCTTGTCTACAGAAATGGTGAAAGACGGTGTCGTATTGGCAAGTCCATCATCCACATCCACAGTTCCCTCGGTGTTCTCTACGACTTTTGCAACTTCGCCTGCAAGTTCCTGCAGTTTGTCAAGATTATTTCCTTTTACATTGATCGTCAGTCCACTTCCCATAAGTGATGTCATATCAGAAGCGGAGGTGTCTGTTGCAACTTCGCAGTCCATGTCTTTTGTCAGTTCATCCAACTGTTCGATTACATCTGCACTGCTCACTTCAGATTCTTCATCCAGAATCATATACATGGAAATACTGTCTGTAGAACTGCTTCCCATCATGGAAAGAGCACTTCCGCCTGCCATGGCACCAATGGTCTCAATACCATCAATCGTCAATGCTTTTTCCACGACTTCGTCTGCCATTTCTGTCAGTTCATCAAAAGTAAGCGTCTCATCCTCTTTTGCTGAAATCGTCGCACTGATCTGGTTCGTCTCCATATTCATATCCATGAAAGAATATCCTCTGGAGAATGCTGCCACAACACTTGTTCCCAGCAAAACGATCACCGCGATAAATACGATTGGCTTGAAACGCAGGCATACAGCTAAAATTTTTCCATAAACCTCTTTTACTTTGTCAAAGAAATTATGCCTGATCTCTTTTGTATTTTTTAATAATCCTGCTGCCATCATCGGCACGAAAGTCAATGCCACGAGCAGGCTGGCTGCAAGCGTAAATGCAATTGTCAGCGCAATATCAACAAATAACTGTCTTGTGATACCCTCTGTAAAAATAATCGGTGCAAATACACAGACGGTTGTAAGTGTGGAAGCTATGATTGCTCCTGTCACCTGTGAAGCGCCTTCCACGGCTGCTTTCCGGATGGAATCCCCCTCTCCCCGCAATCGATAGATGTTCTCGATCACGACAATGGAGTTATCCACCAACATACCAATTCCGAGCGCCAGACCCGACAGTGAAATAATGTTTAACGTAATATTCGTAAAGTACATCAGTACCACTGCAAAAACAACACTGAGCGGAATGGAACATGCTATTACAAGTGTAGGTTTCATATCTTTTAAGAATAATAACAATACAATAATTGCAAGGATGGCTCCCACGATTATGTTTTCTACGACTGATTTCACGATCATGTCAATGTAAATACCCTGATTCATGAGAACGCTCAAATGTAACGCTGTATTTTCTTTTTCCAGACTGTCAAATTTGTCCAATAACCGGTCTGTCACATCTCCGGTGGAATAGCCGGTCTGCTTTTCAATCGAAAGCATCACCGCCGGATTTCCATTTACTTTGGAATAGGAATCTCCGGAATTGTCAATGTATTCGATATCTGCCACATCTGACAGTCTGATCGGCTCGATACCATCCATACCAAGATCCATCAGAACGAGATTTTCAAGATCAGCTTTGGATGTCACCTCATCTCCGACTCGCACCAGATACTGCTCGTTCCCCTCTGTCACATAACCTGCCGGCATGGAGAAGTTCTGCGCTGTCAGAAGATTTTTTAAGGTATCCATTGTGAGGATCGTGTTCAGATCCGCTGAATCTTTTGCCTGTTCTTTTGCATCATCTAACTGGCTCTGTCCCTCTTCGATCTTATTTGCTGCAACAGCAAGATCCGCATATCCCTTGCTCATCTCCATGATACCGGATATCTGGGATTCATTTAAAGTCACTAATGCGTCATCTAAAGACGTTTTACCGTCTGCCACCTGTGTCTGGGCAGACTCGATCGTCGCAATTCCCGTCGCAATCTGCGTCTTGCTCTCACTTAATTTTGAGATTGCAGCAGGAATGTCTTTGTAAGAAGTCAGCGTCACACCTGCATCTGCAAAAGAGGATGCCTGACTCATCAGCATCACATTGATATCATCCAGTTTGGACTGTAATGTCACGATCTGGCTGGCAATGTCACTCTCACTTGTATAGGAAGTCCCTGCCTGTGCATTGATCTGGGCAATGGCTGTGGATTCCATGTAGGCGACGAAATCGGATTCGCTGGCCGCATTTTTATATGCTTCTAACATTTTAGGATCTGCCTGTAAAGTTGAAATCACTGTTTTCAACTGATTCGCCTGTTCCTGTGTCATCTGACCATATTGAACCGCTGCTGCAAGCGCTTCCTCCACTGTCATGTCTGCACCTGTCATTGGATTTTTTGCTGTTAAAATTGCCATTACACCATCGTGCGCCTGATATAACTGCTTTGCCCCACTCTTCGCCTGGCTGACACCGTCTTTTGCTTTCTGTAAACCGTCAATCGCGCTCTGTAACTGTGTTGCTCCATCATAAGCTGACTGTAACGACTTGATTGCACCATCCATGGACGACTGTGATTTCTGAAGATCTGATAATTGTGTGGTCAGATCTGCTTCGGTGTTAAACAGTTGGATTTTATTATTAATGATCTCATTTTCACCTGCTCCAAGCTGGCTTCCCATCTCTTTTTCACCATCGGAAAGCTTCTTTTTCCCACTGTCGATCTGGGAAGATGCCTTGTCTAACTCTGCCTGTGCATCTGTAAACTGGGCATCTATTTTGCTCAGAATCTGTTCGTTTAAAGCATCTATTTTCTCCTGGTTCATAGTGACCTGAAGATCCGTATCAAGCACTCCTGTTGCCGTCACAGATGCCACACCCTCGATACTCTCAAGCAGTGGTAATAATTCATTGTCCACATAATTAGATACCTCTGCCTGATCCATACCATCCACATCCGCAGATGCGATCATGACCGGCATCATATCAGGATCGATCTGCATAATGACCGGTGAGCCCGCTGAATCCGGGAACTGTCCGGTCAACTGATCCAGCTGCTGCTGAATCTCAATCATAGCAGAATCCATGTTCGTGCTCTGCTCATACTCCAAAATAACCATAGAATAGTTATCATAGGACATGGAACTTACGTTATTAATATTGGAAGTCGTTGCCATTGCCGCTTCGATCGGCGATGTCACATCTTTTTCCACTTCCTCCGGACTTGCCCCTACATCCGTCGTGACAACGATCACATATGGCAGATTCATTGCCGGCAGCAGATCTGTTGTCATCCTCGTCAGCGAAACAACTCCTAAAACGATCACCAGTACAACAGCCACTAACACTGTGTACGGACGTTTTACACTATACTTTGGGATCATTCTCGTTCCTCCTGAAAAATTATATGTCTGATTGGCTATTGCATTCCCGCAAGCCAAAACCGACCGGTCGGTCGGCAAAAATCAGTTTACTCCTCTCTCATCAAAATGCAAGGAAAATCGGACAGAATTTAGAATTATTTTAGAAATGGAACAAAATTTCCTATTTACGCAAAAATGGAGTACCTATCGGTACTCCATCCCACGAGACTGTATCTTTCCAATATATAATAACAGAGGCTTTACTCTTTTTTGTTTATGACTGTTGTTCTACCAATTTCTGTATTGCCTGCTGCTCTGCTTCCGGCATCAGCTTTGATACCTCAATCAGAACGATCAGTTCTTTTGCATAGGAAGCAACCTCATCAAAACAATTTTCTACTGCTTTCATAATGACTGGCATGGAAATAACCTTCTCATCCGGGACATCAATAATCTCATCCACGTTTCCAACCTCAAGCCCAATCTTTGTACCATTCATGGATGCAACGATGATATTGTTGATTTCCTGTTCCGGATAATGAAACTGTTCTGCCAGACTGTACACTGCAATAACTTCTCCGTGCAGATTCATGATCCCATGAACCTGTGGCAGTGAATTTGGAATATTCACCACATTCATTCTTGTTTCAATGGATTCCACATCATTGACAGGAATACCAAACTTCACTCCATTTAACAAAAATGTAAGTAACTGCATTATAATCTCTGTCTCCTTTCTTATGATTCGATCTCGGGACATTTCGCAGTATCCATAAGACCTGCAAAAAGGGGACTGGCACAAAAGTACCGCCCCACTATTCTGTTCTCACCCTGTTCTATTCATCTTCGCTGTCTTCATCATCAACGATTGCTGCTGCCGCACCTGCCACAGATGAAACAACCGCTATCACAACAACGATGACAACCAAAAGTAATAAAATTCCCATGAAAACTAAAAAACCGCCTTCTGTCATGTCTTCCTCCGTTCTGAAAGGATTGTGCAGATTCACTTCTCAACCATTTCTTTTTTTCCAAAATCTGTGCCTATTATAGCACATTAGCAACTGGAAAAAAAGAGCCTATGTTTGATTATTTCAGATAATTTTTCTGATGTTTTTTAATATTGTAATCTTTTTCTGCTACATCAAAGGAGAACCGCCGTGATATGGGGAATCACGACGGTTCTCAGGGAAGGTTTTTTCATTTGTAGCTATATTCTAATTTATCCTTTTACACTGCCGAGGGCAACACCCTGTACGATGTGTCTGGATAAGATCAGATAAATGATAATAACTGGGAAGATAGAAAATGCGATCATCACATAAACCTGACCCATATCAAACTTCAGCCAGTCAGCTGCACGAAGCTGTGCGATTAAGATTGGCAGTGTCTTTTTCTTGTCATTGTGTAAGATCAAAGCCGGTACAAAATAATTATTCCAGCTGCTTACAAATGTAAAGATTGCCTGTACTGCAATGGCAGGTTTCATTAATGGAAGTACAATATTGTTAAATGTATGGAACTCACCGGAACCATCAATTCTGGCTGCCTCGATCAGAGATACCGGCAATGTACTTTCCATGTACTGTTTCATGTAAAAGAATGTGACCGGTGCAGCGATCGTTGGGACGATCAAAGGGATAAATGTATCTTCCATTTTTAATGTACCGACTAATTTTACAAATCCAAGTGCAGTTACCTGTGTAGGGATCATCATAACTGCTAAGATAAATGCATAGATGTATTTTTTCAGTTTAAAATCATATGCATGGATCGCATAAGCTGTCATGGTTGAAAAATAAGTACATAACGCTGCTGACAGTACCGATACGATCAGACTGTTTATCATACCCTGCCATACCGGAAGTGTTCCGTGTACCAGATTGTTCCAGTTTTCCAGCAGATGTGTGCTTGGCAGTGGTGTAAATCCGGCCTGCAGTTCACCGTTCGATCTGGTCGCGTTAATGAACAGCACATAGAACCAGAACAGGCAGGCAAATGTAACAAGAATCAGGACTATATAAGCGATAAATCTTCTTGCATGGATTCCAAGTCCTTTTTTCAGATTTTTATTTTCGTTCATAATAACACCTCACCTTTCTATTCTACTCATGCTTTTCTCTTATCGTTTCCAGTTACCTTAAAGACAATAAGACTTAAAATTGCGGTGATGATGAACAGGATTACGGATACTGCACCAGCCATTCCGTAGTTCTTGCTGTACAGATGTTTATTTAAGAACATGATCAATGTCATGGTCGATCTCATTGGATCACCGGTACCATTGGTCAAAATCTGTGGTACATCGAATAACTGTAATCCACCGATCAGCGATGTGATCACAACATATACTAAAATCGGCCGGAGCAGCGGTAATGTAATTTTGTAGAATACCTGTGTGGAAGTTGCTCCATCCACTTCTGCCGCTTCAAATAGGGAAGTATCGATACCCATCATGCCTGCCATTAAAAGAATAGTCGTATTACCAAACCACATCAGGCAGTTCATAAGGGCGATCAGCCCTCTCGCACTTCCTGTGTTTGCCAGAAACTTATATGGCTCTGAAATGATTCCGATCTGCATTAAAATCGAGTTGATCGGTCCACCATCTGAGAACAGTGTAAAGAACAACATGGAAAATGCGGATGCCATGATCAGGTTTGGCAGATAGATCACGGTCTTGAAAAATCTGCTTCCTTTTAATTTCAAACGCACATCAGAAAACCATGCACCTAACAGTAATGACAAAATAATCTGTGGCACAAAACACATGATCCATAAAATCATGGTATTCTTTGCGTAAATCCAGATATCGCCCTGTGTAAACAGCGTTTTGTAGTTCTCCAGTCCCACAAAGTTGGGTCCGATCTGTGTCAGACCCGATAAATAATTTTCAAAAAAGCTGTTATAAATGGTATTAAACAGTGGTATAAGCTGGAATACAACATACACCAGAATAAAAGGAATCAGAAAAATGTAACCCCATTTGTTATATCTGACTGCTTTACTGCTTTTCTTCTTCATAACGCCTCTTGCCCCCTTCTTTTTATTTTTCACAGAGTTCACAGCATCCCTTCACGGACATCTTTTTGTGCAAATCTGCTGTCAGCTCTGCGCTTTACGCCGCTGACTGCTTTCTCTCCGTCCGGAGATAGATATAAAGATAGCCGCACCCGCCGGTCTGGCAGGCGCGGCTTATTATTTTAGTATGTTAAGTCCGGATATTTCTCAACAACTGCTTTGTAGAATAAGTCAAGTGCATCATCAAGTGAAGCATTGCCTTCAAAGTAGTTCTTCATAGCGTTCTGGAACTCTTCGTTACATCCCTGATCGTATGCAGAAAGGTTGCTTAAATCAAGTTTTTCTACACTTGCACAGTACATAGACAATGGGTTCTGTCCGCCTAATACTTTACTCTGGTAGCTTGTATCTGCTGCCATTGCTTCCATAGCTGGTTTATTGTTAACGAAGTCATCATCTTTTACTACGATATCTTTCATGATCGTCTCGTCTGTTGTCATCTTTAAGATGATATCTTTTACAAGACTTGCGTTATCTGTACCTGTTGCTCCACAGATCCATGTACCGCCCCAATAGAATCCCTGAGGTCCTGGTGTAGCGCCCCATCCACCGTTGTAACCGATAGATCCTTCGGTGTCGGCTGCCATAGAGAAGTTCACGAACCATGCCGGTCCAAAGTAGCAGAATACTTTTCCTTCTGGATAGAAACCTTTCTTCCAGTCATCGCCCCAGAGTTCATATGTCTCTGTCTCGCCTGCATCATAAAGCTCTTTTGAATCAGATACCCATTTCATAATGTTATCATCAATATTGATCTTGCCATCTTCTACCCATTTAGAAGTAACGTTGTTAGAGTATACACGGTAAGTATCATTGACAGAAGATGTCATCTTGTATCCGGCAGCTTTCATTGTCTCTGCTGTATCATTGAAAGTATCCCAGTCTGAAACATATTTCTGAACTTCGTCAGGATCGTCTGTTCCAAGAACTTCTTTTGCTGCATCACGGTTATAGAATAATACGCCCGGGCAGCCCTGCCATGAAACACCTTTTAATACACCGTTAGAATCTGTAACGATATCTTTTGTATACTGATACTGGTTTGCAAGGTCTGCATCTGTGATTCCAAGATCTGCGATCGGCATTGTATAATCTGTATCGACATATTTCAGTGCGTAGTCAGCTTCTACTAAGAATAAGTCAATCTTGTCATCGGCTGCTGCTGATTCCTGTTTTAATAATGTTGCATCCAGATTGTTCTGATATGCGTTGTCATCACTTGGTGTGATGTTCCATTTTACGGTAACATCCCCAATCTTACCAGTTGTGGCATCCACTTCCTCATATCCAGGATAGTGATCTGTCAGACGGCTCTTAAACTCTTCATTCCAGCAATAAATGTTAAGAACTTTTCCCTCATCACCTGTTGTATCTGTCTCCGCTGCATCAGATCCAGATTCTGTTGCCGTTGCTGCTACACCTGAGTTGCTGTTGTCTGCGGATGTTGTGTCTGATGATCCACCACATCCTGCTACCATAGTTGCTACCATGGATACACATAATAATGCGCCAATGATTTTCTTTTTCATAGAAAACCCTCCTCCTTAATTTTTTGGCTTCCGCCTTGTTTACATTGTTATTTTTGTTCCGGAATCTTTCCTACCGATTGTCCCGGTATGAGGATTCCTTCTATAACGACTCTCTCTAAGAGAGTTGTTTTTGGTTTTTCAATGGAACCGATCAGCCGTTTTGCAGCCTCTCTGCCAATCTCTTCTGTGTCCTGCTTAATTGTGGTAAGCTTCGGATGCAAAAGCTGTGACATCCTTGTTCCGTCGTATCCTGCTACCGAAATGTCTTTTGGTATCCGAAGTCCCATCTCTATAATGACATTTCTTCCACCGATCAGTGCGGTGTCATCAGGATAAATGATACAGGTTGGCGGATTTTCCAGATTCAGAAGTTCCTTCGTCTGTTTTGCCGCTTCCTTTGTCTCCAGGTAACCTGCTGTACGGATGTACTCATCCGGGACTTCCAGCTTCAGTTCATCCATTGTCCGGTAAAAACTTGTCAACCGGTCTTTGGTAACTGCCGAACCATTCTGCTGTCCGTGGATGTAAGCAATCCTCCTGTGTCCCTGAGAATAAATATATCTGACCAGATCTTCCATGCCCTGAATGTTGTTCGAGCTGACCGCCGTGCAGTTGTGATGCAGGTAGTCAATGGTGACAACCGGTACTTCGCTATTCATCAGTTCCATGACGCCAGCGTCGTTAAAATCCGCACACACAATTGCAACTCCTTCAAAATTCCGGTATTTGCAATGTTCCAGATAAGACATCTTCCGGTTTTCAAAACAGGTATTGATAAATGTAATGTCATAACCCTGCTTCTCCGCCTGAACTTTCAGACCATTTAATACTCCTGAAAAATATTCATGCTGTAAACCTCTTCCTGCTTCCTCTTCAAATAGAACTCCGAGGTTGTATGAATGGTTGGTCTTAAGTGATCTTGCTGCTGCATTCGGGAAATATCCTAATTGCTCTGCTACCGTCCGGATACGACTCTTTGTCTCTTCACTGATATCTTTTTGATCATTTAATGCCTTACTGACGGTGGCAGTTGATACTCCACACTTTTCGGCAATTGTTTTTAAAGATACCATTGAATCCTCCAGGTACTTCTTCCAGACTTTATTATGTATGACCTGTTGTCTTGCTGCTTAAGTCTTTCGAAGTTTTTACTTAATCGTTTTCGCACCTTTAATATAGCTCTTATACAAGTGGATTGCAATAGTTTTTTGACATTTCGGCTAATTTTACATTTTTTTCTCTAATTTTTTGTGCATTTTTTATGATTACTTATGTTTTTTAACCGTTTGCGCAGCAAAGTCTTATACGTTTTCGTATTTTAAGTTTAATCATCCAGCTTAACCCTCTTTTGTTGCTTTCTTCCATATTAGGCTGTAATTTTTGTTGAAAGTGCTGTTTTTGCTTATTTTAAAGGATTTTTTGTTGATTTTTATAATTCTGCAAGATATAATTTTAGATAAGGAATATTTACTTAATCGTTTTCGTTAAGTAATATGCAAAACAAGGAGGCTAAATCCTCTCCTCGTTCAGAGGAACTCGGATTTTGCTTCGCAAAACAAGGAGGATTTATATGAAATTCGGATATTTCGATGATAATGCAAAAGAGTATGTCATCACTTCCCCAAAAACACCACTGCCTTGGATTAATTACCTCGGCTGTGAAGATTTCTTTTCATTAGTTTCAAACACATGCGGCGGCTACAGCTTTTATAAAGATGCAAAGCTGTTACGTCTTACCAGATACCGTTACAACAATGTTCCCGGAGACAGCAACGGACATTACTACTATATTAAAGAAGGAAATACCATCTGGAATCCGGGCTGGATGCCAACCAAGACTGATCTGGATTCCTATGAATGTCATCACGGTATCGGTTATTCCATTTTTAAAGGAAGCAAAAATGATCTTGCCGCAGAGCTGACAGACTTCGTTCCGATTGGAAGCACCTGCGAGATCAATAAGCTGACCATGACCAACCACAGTAAAGAAGAAAAGCATTTTTCCATTTTTTCTTATGTAGAGTTCTGTCTCTGGAATGCAATGGACGATATGACAAACTTCCAGCGTAACTACTCCACCGGAGAGGTTGAAATCCATGGTTCCGCCATCTATCATAAAACCGAGTACCGGGAAAGAAGAAACCATTACGCTGTTTACTCCGTCAATGCTCCGATTGCCGGATTTGATACAAGTCGTGATGCATTTCTTGGTGCGTACGGTGAAAATTCGGCTCCTGAAGTTGTCGTATCCGGCTCCTGCAAAAATTCTGTTGCAAGCGGCTGGGCTCCGGTCGGCAGCCATCAGTTAGATGTAACCCTTGCCCCGGGCGAATCCAGAACCTATGTATTTGTTCTCGGTTATGTGGAGAATCCGGCAGCAGAAAAATGGGTTGGCAGACCGGAAGATGGTATCATCAACCGCACTCCTGCTGAAAAATTATTAGAAAAATTCAACACAACAGAAAAAGCAGACCAGGCACTTGCTGATCTGAAAGCTTACTGGGAAAAACTGCTCAGCCATTTTACTGTTTCTTCCAAAGAGGAAAAGCTTGACCGCATGGTAAACATCTGGCATCAGTATCAGTGTATGGTAACCTTTAATATGAGCCGTTCTGCTTCCTATTACGAATCCGGCATCGGACGTGGAATGGGATTCCGTGATTCCTGTCAGGATCTTTTGGGCTTTGTTCATCTGATACCAGACCGCGCACGTCAGAGAATTTTAGACATTGCTTCCACACAGTTTGAAGATGGAAGCGCTTATCATCAGTACCAGCCACTTACAAAAAAAGGAAACTCGGACATTGGAAGCGGTTTTAACGATGATCCACTGTGGCTTATTGCCGGAACTGCCGCCTATATCAAAGAAACCGGCGACTACTCCATTCTGGATGAGCGCACACCTTATGATAATGATGATTCCAAAGCAACGGATCTTATGGAACACTTACGCAGATCCTTCCACTATACCATGGAACACCGTGGTCCACACAAACTTCCGCTGATCGGACGTGCTGACTGGAATGACTGTCTGAACTTAAACTGCTTCTCTACAGAGCCAGGCGAATCGTTCCAGACCTTTGGTCCATCGGAAGGGCCTAATGCAGAATCTGTTTTTATTGCCGGAATGTTTGTACGCTATGGAAAAGATTACGTGGAAATCTGCAGACACCGTGGCATGGCTGAGGAGGCTGCTCTTGCAGAAGAAGCCATTGCAGATATGGAGAAAACAGTTTTGGATGCCGGCTGGGACGGAGAGTGGTTCCTGCGTGCATACGATCATTATAAAAACAAAATCGGATCCAAAGAATGCGAGGATGGCAAGATTTACATTGAGCCACAGGGTTTCTGTGTCATGGCAGAGATTGGCTTAAAAGAAGGCAACTGCTTAAAAGCAATGGAATCTGTTGAAAAATATCTGGATACCAAATACGGTATTGTATTATTGCAGCCACCTTATCACAGATATCATGTTGAGCTCGGTGAAATCTCTTCTTATCCACCAGGATACAAAGAGAATGCCGGTATTTTCTGTCACAACAACCCATGGATCTCCATTGCAGAAACTGTTGTTGGCCGTGGAAACCGTGCATGGCAGGTCTACACAAGAACCTGTCCGGCATATATCGAAGATATCAGTGAAATTCATCGCACAGAGCCATATGTATACTCCCAGATGATTGCCGGTAAAGACGCTCCAAACTTCGGAGAGGCAAAAAATAGCTGGCTGACCGGTACTGCTGCATGGACATTCTTAAATGCTTCCCAGTATATCCTCGGTATCCGCCCTGATTATGATGGTTTGATCGTAGATCCTTGTATTCCTTCCTTTATGGACGGCTTCACCGCAAAACGTGATTTCCGTGGCACGACTTACCACATTGAGGTTGAAAACCCGGATCATGTAGAAAAAGGTGTTGCTTCCGTTACCGTGGATGGCAATGCGATTGAGGGAAATCTTATTCCTGTGGACGCTGGCAAAAAAGAGGTTCACGTTAAGGTTATTATGGGATAACTAGAACAAGTCAATATTATTGGCTATTATAACGAAAAATCGTACAGACAAAATATGATATTCCTGTTCGCAAAGCTCACAAAGGAAATCATATTTGTCAGTACGATTTTTCGTTTATTTACACTATGAATGACTTGTGCATAGACACTGAGATATGCCCTGCTTATGTTCTAAATATAGCCGCAAAATCTGCCAAATTACGTTGTTGGCTCCGGTTTTCAATATCTTTGCAAAACAAATTCAGTTCTAACATACCTTATTCCTGCTTGTAACATAGATATGTCCAATCCCAAATATTACTGCAAATATAATCAAAAAATAATGTAACATTGTTATACCACTTAATAAGAAGATGCCAGTCGGTATAACAGCCAATGCCATTTGCTCCCGGTAAGTCTGTTTATTAAAGTAAAGCATCCAGATAATCCAATATGAGAGCATTAGCACTGTATTTCCAACAAGATAAATAATAAACGCATTTATGGAAGGAAATCCAGATTCAACTATGCCAATATTGAATATCATAAGAAACATACATCCATAACGTCCTATCTGTTCCAGAATATTCATAAATTTATTGGTACATTTATTTTTCTGATTCTTCACCCGGACTGCATATATAATATTCGGAATTAAAAGAAGAATCACTAAAACAAGCCCAAACGTATTAAGCCAGTTCATTCCAAGTTTTCCTGCTACAAAAACAGATGTTGGACCGTCTGCTCCACCAATTATAGATATATTATCTGACATTATTGCATCTCCCATAAAATAAATCAAAATTTAACAACTGACAAACAATGTTTTTAGCTATACTAGTTTCAAACCGATTTTATCATACCGGCAATATTGCTTTTTCAAGAAGTCCCTTATAAATCTTCTCAACATCATAATCCGGCGTATACTGGTCAAGCATCTCATAGATCTGTCTCATCAAATTTATCGGTTCTTCCAGCATATCTGCTGTTTCTTCTGCACTACAGCCTTTTTTATACTTCTTGATAATAAGCTCAATTTTGGCTTCCATTTTTCCTTCTATTTTTCCTTCGCGTTTTCCAGCATTTCTGCCTTTCAATTCTGATTCACGCAAATCATCCGCAAATAATTCCCGTAATGCTTGACACATTCGCCTTTCCTCCTTTAATTCTTTCCAGTTGGCACGCATAATTGTATCTGCAAGTGCCTGATATAATTTTGATTCTTTTTTCTTTCCATACTGTTCGATAAAATTCCGGATTTCACCACCTGATTTCAAATCATTGCGGAGATTGTTCAGCCAATAGTTATTTTCTTTTGATAGTTTTGGAATGATGATTAGCTGTATTGGAATCGAATCTCCAATCAGATAGTAAATACCGTTTTCTATATTTTTTATTGACATTTTTTTGTCATATTCCAGCCTTTGCAGCATTTTCACCGGATAATGGTAACATACAAATGTAATGGTCAGTTCCGTTGCTGGTATCTGATCTACGTCACCTGTTTCGGATTTATAGAGACAGGCATATCCATATGTTTTGTAAAAATCATCAATATTCAGTTTGTCATCCGGTGATTTGTACTCAATAATATTATACTGCCGAAAGATTCTTCCGATATTCTTTTTGATTTTTACATCCTTCTCATTCTTTACCAACACATCAATCTGCATTGGTTTCTTTGAAAGCAAATGTTCCGGCTCAAATTCCAGATACTCTGCTTCATCTTCCAGCTCAATCTGCAGCGCCGCATCAAAAGCTGGATGCCATTGGATTTTGTCATCGTTTGTGTTCAATCATTTTCCCCCTTTATGATAGTTGAATTTTCTGTATTTTTCAATGCGTATGTACTATTTTTATCACGAAATGCCCCCAAATACACATCAGTAATACACAATAGAAATCTTTTGCATTGAAAATGTTCATCAAAATGGAATCTCGTGCCGAAACGGCTATGATACTTGAGATATATTCCATCACCAGAAAACTGGTTTTGGATTTGCAAACAGGAACGATAAGAAAAAAGCAGTTATACTTACTAATAGCTGCGTATTGTTTTGTCTGCGACTTTGATGTAGCCATAGTGTAATCTACTCTGTGCAGAATGTCAATTCCAAAATTGCCGTTTCATCTCATAATGCGAATAACCGGAGTTTAACTTGTGAACTGCCGCTTATAGGTGGTGTTACGGATTTCCTAAGGTTATGTCGTATTGCATGCCAACAAAG
>OHLJ01000735.1_pt1 | contig 17981 bp, 11 predicted proteins | sample 1568991 | NCBI WGS metagenome assembly OHLJ01 (sample SAMEA3879601, study PRJEB24766) | human gut metagenome | biome: human-associated habitat; feature: feces | place: USA | collected 1985/1987
TCCTACGAAGAAGGTCGGGATTGTAAGTGTGATCTCACCACCGTCAGATGCACTCTCTGTCTTTCCTCCCTTTTCGGTTGCCGACGCACTGTTATCACCGCCGTTTGAGCCACCGCATGCTGCAAGGGAAGCTGTCATTGCTGCCACAAGTAAAATAGATACAAATCTTTTCTTCATATGTATTCCTCCTGAAACATTAGTATAAAGTAAAAAACTAAAACGTTTTGGTAACTGATAAACGAATCATATCCCAAAACGTTTTGGTTTTCAAGTCTTTTGTACATTTTTTTGTTTTTTCATCATGTTTCACGAATTTTATTGTTTACTTTTATATAATTTTCACAAGTTCATTTCTTTGTTGATGCGCGTTTCATAAGTTTATATTCCATGGGTATCCAGTCTGGTACACGGTTTCCTTCAATCATGCTGATGACCGTATTCGCACACGCTACGCCCATTTTGTAAGGATACTGCTTAATTGATGTAATCCCTCCGTGAATATACTGTGAAACCGTATAATCATCAAACCCTGCTATTGCTACATCATCCGGCACCCGCACTCCAAGCTGTCCCATGCCTTCAATTGCTCCAATCGCAACGCCGTCACTCACACAAAAAAAAGCATCAATCTCCGGATAACTTTTTTTTAATTCTATTGACTTTTGAACTGCTGTTTTCTGATCAAACAGACAATCCTCGATCCATTCTTCCCGGATATGGAGTCCATATTTCTCTAATGCACGCCTGTATCCACACTCTCTGCGTTCTGACACCTGTGCTGTCTTCTTACCGGAAAGCATTGCAATATTACGGCATCCATTCTCAATAAGATGCTCTACTTCTTCAAAAGATGCTTTCTCATTATCAACGGAAACCTCACATACATGATCGCTTTCCAGCGCAACATCCACAAGGACGCAGGGAATCTCACTGTTTTTAATCTGCTCATAGTACGGCATATCCATAGCGAGCCCGTCAACTATGATTCCAGTCAGTTTCTTTTTCTTGCAGATCTGCCCAAAACTGATTTTTATCTGCTTGTTTGTCGGCATTGTAAGAATCGTAAATTCATACTCCATTTTCTGGGCAATCTTATAAATTCCACTCGTAAGTCCATACATCATACCGCTCGGATCTTCTTCCGGCAATTCCCCGGCAAGCAGCAGTGCAATTGTCTTCTTCTGTATGCCTCTTAGTGAGCGGCCAGCCTCATCCGGCATATAATCCAGTCGTCTTGCCACCTCCATGACTTTCTGTCTGGTCTTTTCACTCACATCTTTATAGCCGTTCAGTGCATGGGATACCGTAGTCAGTGATACTCCTGCCTCCTGTGCGACATCACGTATCGTCGTTCTTTCATTCAGATATAACTTTCTGTCTTTCGCCATATGATCCCCCATTGCATTACATTTTTCAGTGATTTGTAACCATCTTATCACATTTTATCATGATATTCCAACTGCAAAGCAAGCAATTCCATCCATATTTTTCCTGTTTATATTACTTGTAATTCTTATTTTGCAATGTCCAGTAAATCTTTAAATGTAGACAGCTTATAATCTGCTTTGTCATAACCTGCCGCATCGCCGATCGCAATTGCTGTCATATGACCGGAAACTGCTGCATCAATTCCCGCATATGCATCTTCCACAACACCGCACTCTTCCGGCTTCAAGCCAAGAAACTCTGCTGCTTTTAAGAAAACTTCCGGATCTGGTTTGGATTTTTTAATATTTGTTCCATCCGAAATTGCATCGAATTTGTCGATAATTCCTGTTCTCTCAAGAATATATTTTGCATTCCTGCTTGATGATCCGATTGAAAGCAGATATCCCCTTCTATGCAGCTCATCTAAAGTTTCTTTCACTTCATCACTGACATCTGCCGGTGTCATCTGCTCTAAAAGTTTTTTATAAATATCATTCTTCTCTTCCGCCATCTTCTGTTTCTCCTCATCGCTTAACGGATGTCCCTCATATCTTTCCAGAATAATTTCCAGGCTATCCATACGGCTCACTCCGCGCAGCCGGTTGTTGATCTCCTGATCGAAGTAAATACCTTTCTCATCCGCCATCTGTTTCCATGCTTTATAATGATACTGATCTGTAAACACGATCACCCCGTCCAGATCAAAAATAAGTCCTTTTAATGACATTTCTACACCTCCATACTTTCTCTCGCTCTTAGTTTTCCGATATCATCCTGTATATCTTCTCTCTTGTTTCTTTTCATGCGTCCAGTTACCAAAACGTTTTGGTAAATTTATATTATCATCCTCTATTTTAAAAAGCAACAACGTTTTGGTAAATTATCAATAAAATTCATGTACTGCAAAAACTGCGGTTGAATTTTACAGCTGACAAGCCTTTCTTTCCATACTTCCATCTGGCGAAACAAAAACACCGGCAAATCTGTTTATATTGGTATTGAACGATTTGTAGTAAATAAAGTATAATGTCCATGCGCTCATTTTGACACCTATCAAAATACAAAGAAAGGAACACTATGAAAACAGGACTTGTAGTAGAAGGCGGTGGTATGAAATGCGCATACAGTGCCGGCATTCTGGATAAATTTTTAGACGATGATATCACATTTTCCTACTGCATCGGCGTATCTGCGGGTGCTGCAAATACGCTGTCTTATCTTGCAGGACAACGGGGACGTAATCTCCGTTTTTATACGGAACATCTAAGTGATCCGCGCTACTTAAGCGTACGAAGTTTAGTACATACTGGAAACTTATTTGGTCTGCAGTATATCTACGGAACACTGACCAATTCCGATGGCGCAGACCCACTTGGCTATTCTGCAATTATGAAAAATCCGGCGGAATTTTACATGCCGGCAACCGATGCCGCAACCGGGCGGGCAACTTATTTTTCCAAATACGACATTGTCCGTGACGACTACCGTGCTGTTATGGCAAGCTGCGCCCTGCCTGGTTTCTGCCGTCCTGTAAAAGTAGGGGACCGTTACTATTACGACGGCGGCGTCGCTGACTCGATCCCGCTGCACCATGCGATTGAACATGGTTGTACCAAAATGGTCGTTATCCTCTCAAACCCGAGAGATTTCGTAAAAAAACCGGAGGCACACCGTCCGCTTTACAAACATATGCTGCACAAATATCCGAAAACGATCCAAAGTATCGATAACCGGCATATCAATTACCAGGCATCCATCAATCTTGCCAGCCGGTTAGAAAAAGAAGGCTATGTTTTTATCTTTGCGCCAAGCCGCCATATGCCGCTTAGCACTTTTTCCAAGGATGCTGCCTTAGAACAGGATCTTTATGATCTCGGAGTTGCAGATTATGAAGCCCGTGCAGAAGAGTTGAAATATTTTTTGAACTAATTTATCTTACAAATAAAAGGACTTTTACCACTATGACCAAAGATCTTACCACCGGAAAAATCATGCCGATCCTGATCCGCTTTACGATCCCGCTCGTGCTCGGCAACCTGTTCCAGCTTACCTACAATGCCGTAGACAGTATCATTGTCGGGCATTTTGTCGGAAAAGAAGCACTTGCCGCTGTCGGCATCTGCAATCCGATTTCCACTCTGATGATCCTGTTTTTAAACGGACTGTGCATGGGTGCCAGCATTTTAATGGGAATGCAGTATGGGGCAAAAGATTACGACACGCTGCACCGCCAGATCAGTACCACCATGCTCTCCGGCGTTATTTTTTCGTTGATCTTATCCACAGCATGTATCCTGTTTGCAAGACCGATCCTGATCTTAATGCAGGCGGACGCAAGTATTTTATCCCTCACAACAGAATACTTACAGATCATCTTTTTGGGATTGGTCTTTACTTTTCTGTACAACTTTTTTTCGAGCACACTGCGTGCACTCGGTGACAGCAATACCCCTCTTTATTTTCTGATGATCAGTGCCGTTTTAAATATTTTAGGGGATCTGTTTTTTGTTGTCGTGTTGAAAGCCGGCAGCAACGGCTGCGCGGTATCTACCGTGCTGAGTGAAGCCTTATGCTGCGTTTTCTGTGTCATCTATATCCAGAAAAAAGTACCTCTGCTCCGGCTCGGAAAGAAATGGCTGGTATTTGACCGCTCGCTCTTAATGCGCACGATCGCCTATGGCTGGACATCAGCATTGCAGCAGGCAACTGTACAGCTCGGGAAACTCGGGATCCAGGCGATCGTCAACACCATGGGTGTTTCGGTTGCAGCCGCATTTGCGATCGTAAACAGAATTGACGACTTTGCCTACACACCGGAACAGAATATTGCCCATGCGATGACCGCATTGATGGCACAGAATAAAGGTGCCGGAAAAAAAGACCGCATGCGGGAAGGATTCCGCTGCGGTATGATTCTTGAAATTATATACGGGTTTATTGTATTTGCACTCTGCTTTTTATTTGCCAGAGAATTTATGCTCTGCTTTATCAAAGATGAGGAAGTCATCGGTCACGGTGTTATTTACCTTCACCTGATTTCCCTGATGTATGTCCTGCCGGCTGTCACAAACGGGATCCAGGGGTATTTCCGCGGTATCGGCGATTTAAAGATCACACTTATCAGCAGTTTTGTAAATATGGGAATCCGCGTGCTTGCCGCCGCACCTCTCGTCTTTAAAATGCATCTTGGCATTGAGGCGCTGCCGTATTCCTACCTCGCCGGCTGGATTGCCATGCTGATCGTGGAGCTGCCGCTTTTGCTGCGCAAAGTACACAGCAAATAAACAAATTTTTTCAGATTTCTTCCTCATCATGTTCCTTCATCTTCAAAATACAAATATTGAAAAAAGGACTCTATCCGTTTTGGGGATAAAGTCCTTCTTTTTCTATTTTGTATCTATGCAATTATCTCTTCAGGCACATTGTCTGATTCTCTCGCTGCCATCCACAATCTGTCACTTTACGCGCGCAGTCAGATGGTCTCCTTCCACGTCAATCAGGATCGTATCGCCTTCCCTTACCTCATCTGCAAGAATCAGTTTTGCAGAAAGTGTCTCCACATGTTTCTGTAAGAAACGCTTTAACGGTCTTGCACCGTAAACCGGATCGTATCCGTTGTCCACGATATACTGCTTTGCCGCATCTGTCAGCTCTACTGTGATCTCACGGTCAGAGAGACGTTTGTTGAGATCTGTGATCAGAAGGTTGATAATGTTGCCGATATTGCCTTTTGTGAGTGGCTTGAACATGATGATCTCATCGAGACGGTTCAAAAATTCCGGACGGAAGTGTCCTCTCAGTTCATTCATGACTGCCTCTTCACACTCCGGATTGATATCTCCGTTATCATCAATTCCTTCGAGCAAATGTGCTGAACCAAGGTTTGACGTCATAATAATGATCGTGTTTTTAAAGTCCACAGTCCTGCCCTGTGAATCGGTGATACGTCCGTCATCAAGTACCTGTAACAGCACATTGAATACATCCGGATGTGCTTTTTCCACCTCATCAAACAGTACAACGGAATATGGTTTTCTGCGGACTCGGTAAGCTGACCACCCTCATCGTATCCGACATATCCTGGAGGCGCTCCGATTAAACGGGAGACAGAATATTTCTCCATATACTCACTCATATCAAGACGCACCATGTTAGATTCATCGTCAAACAGACTTGCCGCAAGTGCCTTCGCGAGCTCCGTCTTACCAACACCGGTAGGTCCTAAGAACAGGAACGAACCGATCGGCTTTGTCGGATCTTTGATTCCTGCTTTGGAACGGATGATCGCTTCTGTAACCTTTGTGACCCCCTCATCCTGTCCGATGACACGTTTGTGCAGTTCCTCATCGAGATGAAGTGTCTTGTTTCTCTCACTCTCCGTCAGTTTTGCAACGGGGATACCGGTCCAGCGGGAAATAATACGTGCAATCTCCTCCTCACTGACATTTTCATGTACCAGAGAAAGATCACGGTTCTTTACTTCCTCTTCTTCGGCTTCCAACTGTTTTTCTAACTGCGGCAATTTGCCATACTGCAATTCTGCTGCTTTTTCCAGATCATAATTCTGCTGTGCAGTCTTGATCTCATTTTTGACTGTCTCGATCTCCTCACGCAGTTTCTGGACTTTTTCTACCGATTTCTTTTCATTTTCCCACTGCGCTTTTTTCGTATTAAACGTATCGCGCAGTTCTGCCAATTCTTTCTGCAGGTCAGCGAGACGCTCCTGGCTTAACCTGTCTGTTTCTTTCTTTAATGCAGTCTCCTCAATCTCAAGCTGCATGACACGACGGTTTAATTCATCAAGTTCTGTCGGCATGGAATCAAGTTCTGTCTTGATCAGGGCACATGCCTCATCCACAAGGTCGATCGCTTTATCCGGCAGGAAACGGTCGGAAATATAACGGTTCGAGAGCACTGCTGCCGATACTAATGCAGAGTCTGTGATCTTTACACCGTGGAACACTTCGTAGCGCTCTTTTAAACCACGCAGAATAGAGATCGTATCCTCAACCGTCGGTTCATCCACCATGACCGGCTGGAATCTTCGCTCTAACGCTGCATCTTTTTCAATATATTCACGGTACTCATCGAGTGTCGTTGCACCGATACAATGCAGTTCACCACGCGCAAGCATAGGTTTTAACAGCTGTCCGGCATCCATTGCGCCGTCCGTTTTTCCGGCTCCGACGATCGTGTGCAGCTCATCGATAAACAGGATGATCTGTCCGTCAGAATTTTTGATATCATCAAGAACCGCTTTCAAACGCTCCTCAAATTCACCACGATACTTCGCACCTGCGACCAGGGCACCCATATCCAGTGCAAATAACTTTTTGTCTTTTAAGCCTTCCGGCACATCCCCTTTTACGATACGCTGTGCAAGCCCCTCTACGACTGCGGTCTTACCTACACCAGGCTCACCGATCAGTACCGGGTTATTTTTCGTCTTACGGGAAAGGATGCGGACTACATTACGGATCTCATCATCACGTCCGATGACCGGATCAAGTTTCTGCTCTTTTGCACGCGCTACCATATCGTAACCGTATTTTTCAAGAGTATCATAAGTAGCTTCCGGATTGTCCGAAACAACACGCTGGTTGCCGCGCACGGTTGAGAGTGCCTGTAAAAACCGGTCTCTCGTGATCCCATACTCTTTGAAGATCTCCTTCATCGCCTTGTTCGGATATTTTAACAGTGCAAGGAATAAATGCTCTACGGAAACATATTCGTCTCCCATCTGCTTTGCCTCGTCCTCTGCATGGATCAGCACTTTATTTAAGTCCTGTCCGACATAGACCTGACCGCCGGATACCTTTACCCTTGCTGCGAGATGTTTTTTGGCGTTATCCAGGAAATGCTCTTTCTGGATATCCATTTTTTCTATCAGTTTTAAAATCAGTCCGTCTTCCTGCTGCAGCAATGCAACAAGCAGATGTTCCTGCTCGATTTCCTGATTGCCATATTCATATGCAAGTTTTTCACAATCATTGATCGCTTCTACGGACTTCTGTGTAAATTTCTGAATGTTCATATATTCTTCCTCCCTCTTATTCAATTGTGGTCCAAACTGGACATCTATTTCAAATGATGGCGGACCATCATGAGTTTTCCCTCTTATTTATATCTTTTTCCGTTTACAATTTGTGTTATACACCAGATTGTTAGCACTGTCAATAGGTGAGTGCTAATTATTTTATAAAAAAAATATAAACTGTCCTGCGAATACGATACGATATGCTCTGCATCCGCAGGACTTTTTCCCTCACAATCCCCTATTCTTCTATCCGGATCACATCTTTTAGCACATAATGAAACGAAGGTGCAGACGCAAACTCATTCTCCGTATATCCCTGATTCAGATCATAGGTATCGTCCGGATCATCCGGATCTGCCCCGACATAATCTCCACGGAACACATCCAGTTTCCCCTGCTTAAACTGCCGGATCACTTCCTGCATTTTTTCCGCTGTGCCATCAGCGGCCGTGATTTCATTTAACTCTAACATCTGCACCCAGTCTTCTTCAAAACCGGCACCAATATCATTTCCATTGACAGTTCCTTTGATACTTTTCTCAATCACACGGTCGTTTAAAACTGCATCCACAGCTCCCATCATATAGGGTTCCCAGTTGATCTTACATCCGGTAAGATAAGTGGTCGGTGCCACATCTTCCATACTCTGGTTATAACTTACCAGATAAACCGGAGTCCCCGCAGCAGTTTCCTCACATGCGGTAGCGGGACCTGCAGTATCCGAATGCTGTGATATGATCACACAGCCCTCATCAATCAGGTCTTTGGCATACTGTTTTTCCGTCCGGTAATCATTCCATTTATTGGTATAACGCACTGTCATCACCGCATCCGGTACAACCGATCTCACTCCGAGCAAAAATGCCGTATATCCGGAAATCACCTCCGCATAAGGATAGGCTGCAACATATCCGATCTTTGCCTGCTGCCCTGTAATCACGCCTTCTTTGATCAGTTCTTTCATTTTCATCCCGGCTGCCACTCCCGCCGTATATCTTCCCTGATAAATTTTTCCCATAAATGTATGATAATTTTTTAAAACAGGTTCTTCATTTGCATTCGCACATGTTGCCATACAAAACTCGATCCCGGGATATTTTTCTGCAAACTCCTTCGTAACGGTTCCATAATTATAACTGGTCGTAAAAATCAGGTCACACCCGGCATCCACAAGCTGCTGTAAGTACTCCCTTTCCGTTCCCTCCGCAACATTATTGAGTGCAATGACTTTTACCTGATCCCCGTATTTTGTCTGGATTGCCTCCTGCGCATCAATAAAATTGCTGGTATATGCGGTACTCGCATCTCCAACATACACAAAACCAACAGTGATCTCTTTTTCTTCGTCTCTCAGAAAGTATACAGATGCCGACACAAAAGCAATCACAACCAGACAGGTGCACAATGTCACAAGATATACTTTTTTCACCCTACTCCTCCTCTTTTTCCCTGCTATGATCTGTATGTGTATGTTCTTTGTACAGACTGCATATGTCAATCTTTCCATTGTCAATCAGTCCTAACATAACATCGACAAGTCCTGGATCAAACTGCGTTCCCCTTCCATTTTTCAGTTCCTGTATCACATAGGCCATATCCAACTGTTTCCGGTAAACGCGATTCGCCGTCATTGCATCAAATGTATCTGCAATTCCGATAATTCTGGCATTGATCGGGATTTCTTCTCCTTTTAACCCGTGCACATATCCTTTTCCATCGTATCTTTCATGATGATATAAGGCACCTTCTTCCACATGGTCTACGATCGTGAAACTTTTTAAGATCTCCGCACCTTTCGTCACATGCGATTTCATAATTCCATATTCCTCGTCTGTTAATTTCTCCGGCTTATTTAAAATCCGGTCGGGAATACCGATCTTTCCGATATCATGTAAAAGTGCTGCCTTTTTCAGATCCTCACAGCTTTTCTCATCAAACCCAAGTTCTTTTGCGATCAGTACGGAATATTCTGCCACACGCTCAGAATGCTGACTCGTCCTTACATCTTTAGCGTCTACCGTCTTAGCAATCGTAAGTACCGTCTCATTCCCCATTTCCAGCTGCTTTTTTACCAGTTCAATCTCCTTTTTCTGAAGATTGATCACTCTCTGCACCTGTGTATGAAAAATCATCCAGGTCAGATAAGCTACTGCTAACGTAAACACTGCCACTATATAAACCACAAACCACCAGTGATCGTAGATCTCTGCCTTTTTTTCAATGGTATACACACTTTCCACTACCGGATTCTGTCCCTTATGATCCAGCACCGCAATATGAAACTTATAGGTTCCTACCGGAAGATTTGTATAAATCACACTGGACATCTCACTTTGGGACACCACCTGCGGCTCACTGTCATACCCCTCTAAGTAAACACTTACATAAGGGATATTCACGGAATAATTGATAATTTCCGGAAATATCTCAAGCTTTTCTGCTCCCCTTTCCAGATAGATCACCTCTCCACGTCTGACAAAATGCGATACATCATCTATTTTTACGGATTTCATCTGCATACGATAGGAACGGACGGAAACCTCATAATTTTTAAGATCCATACAAATCACGCCCGTATCTGTGGAAAAATAGAAATTCATATCCTCATCTACATAATTCCATGCATTTGGTGTCAGCGCCCGGTTAAGCCCGGCATCACTGTTTAACAGTTTATACTCTAATTTCCTCCCGGACAAAAGCTCCTCTTTATCCACAACATAGATCCCCGCTGACCCTGATATAAACAAAGTATGGTCGATTCCCTCCACAATATCATAATTATTATAATAAGGAAATTTATCAAGACTCCTGATTTTTCCTTCTGTATCCATGTAACAGATTCCATTACTTGTTACAATAAATACACCTCCATCCTCATTTTTCACCATACGGAGGATCACCTCTGAGCTTAATCCATCCTCTTTGTTGTAAACATCTTCCACTTTTCCATTTTTTATCACCGCGATTCCATTTCCATCCGTGCCGGCAAATATGGTTCCATCTTCCTGTTCTAATACACAAAGAATCTTCGGTACCGTAAGTCCATCTGATTCACCGGTCACTTTTGTAATCTCCCCATCCCGGATAAATGTAAGTCCCGCATCTCCTGCCGCAAGTATCGTCCCGTTTTTTAGTTCTTCGACGGTACGGTATTTATTACCATTTGCCCCACTGGCATTATCATAGACAAAAGTCTCTCCTTTTGCTGTAATCTCATAAATGCCCTTTCCCGTTGTGCAGATCCACAAGTTTCCACAGCTGTCTGTCCGAATACATCGTATTCTTGTGCCAGCTAAGGTTTCCGTAACATCATCCGTATATTCTTCTCCGGTTTCTTCATCCATTACCTCTAATCCGCTGTCCGTTCCTATATAAAACCTGTTCTGCCATTTCGTAACTGAATTGACAACTTGATTTTCCTGGATAGCTCCTGTCTGCAATGATGTAAATACCGACTTACATAAACGAAGAACGCCAAGCCTTGACGATGTAAACCAGAGATTTCCCTGATAATCCATCAGCATATGATCAATCGAACTGTTGAATGTATCTGTATTTATCATTTTAAAATCTGTCTGTTCTACAAAATATCCCACTCCGTTATCGGCACAGACAAACATGGCTCCGTTATCTAAAAAATACAGTGACTTTATATTGGATAATTCTTCACAGCCTTTCGTTTCCCTGTATTTCCACTCTCCCGTATCACAGCCATAGCAAAGTATCTCATTCTGTGAAGTTCCGGCATACAAAAGTCCGTTTTCATCAAACTTACAGCAGGAAAAATCAGCTCCCTCGGATGGCTCCACAATATCCATGATCTTTCCCTGCCTGATAAAATACAGTTTTCCATCATCGGTTACCGCTGCAACTGTTCCATTTGCATCTGCATCCATACTTTTTACATACACAATATCTTCCATCGTCTTTTTCACATTTAACCCACCCGCTAATGTGACAATGGAAAGTGCCCCGGCTGTTCCAACATAATAATTTCCATCTGCGCACTGTGTAATACAGCGCACCGAATCCGATGCAAGTCCCTGTTTTTCAGTAATAACATTTGCAACCGTATCATTGATAAAGATGGAAAGTCCGCTGTCATTCGTTCCAACCCACAGTCTGCCTTCCTCATCCGTATACAGACAGTTCACGGTTTTTATCGATTCATATTCATTGATCCATTGAAATTTTGTGCCATTATACCGGTACAGCCCGCCATATGTTCCAATCCATAAAACGCCATCCTTCGTCTGCACAATATCATTGGCACATCCACCCGGTATTCCATTTTCCCTGCCATAAACAGTCTGAAGATAACTACTGTAATCTTCCTGTTCTGTAACTGTTTTGGCCGTTACTGTCTCTCCCCGGATCACACCAAGCGCCAATATACAAAGAAACATCATGAGCAAAGTATGCTGTCTTTTAGATACAATTTTTTTCTGAAGCAATTTTATAAGAGAAAATACTAAGACGATCGTTATAACCTTATCAAGAAAATCAAGATAAAACTGTCCCATACAGTGACTGAAAAAGCTGTTGAATCCAACTTTTTCCATAGACTCAATAACACCGTCTCCCCAGATATTCTGCGTAGAACCATCACAATACAGATAATTAAGCGGGACAGAAAGTGTCACCGATAAAACCGCTATTAAAAAACTTGTTGAAAGTACTCCATAAAGATTTTTTAAAAATCCTTTTTTCACACATATGCCGGTCGTTATGCCGACCATGGCACTGACCACTGCGTAAAACATATTTGTCCAGGAATATAAAATCCCATAGGTAAGATTTACCGTCATCCCGACCATAGCTGCACAGAAAGGTCCCAGCACATACGCCGCCGTTACTGTTCCAAAAGAATCAAGCCACAACGGCAGCTGCAGCCTGTCAGACAAAATCCTGCCGGCAAAATTTATCACTATACATCCAAGTACAAACGTGCTGATCACATACCATTTATTATTTTTCATAACCTTTTCCTCATGTGTACATCAATAACACAGGTGCTATTGCTTTATCCCAGGTAACTCTACTAATATTTTAACAAAAACCGGTAAAAAGACAACTGTTTCCGTTGATTTCATACATTAATTTTTTAATGTACGAAAGTACCAGGTTACAGGATTTCTATTTCATTTAAAATTACAATATGTTAGAATAAAGCAATCACTGTAACTTATCGAATGAAAATGGTAAAAAAATACCGTACAGGTATGGAGAATAATGTGCAATGGAGGAATATCATGGAACATCAGACAAATTCATGCTTTACAAATTATTCCTGTAAAGATTTTATCACCGTTTTATCCGGCAAGTCTCCGGTTCCGGGAGGCGGAGGTGCCGCTGCCCTCGCCGGCGCGATCGGTATCGCTCTTGGAAATATGGTCGGGAGTCTTACCGTTGGAAAAAAGACCTATGCCGCTGTGGAAGAGGATATCATTCAATGTAAGAAAAAAGCGGACGAGATCACGGCACGGCTTTTAGATCTCGTGGAAAAAGACGCCGAAGCTTTCGAACCGTTAAGTGCCGCCTACGGCATGCCAAAAAGCACACCGGAAGAAATTGAAAAAAAGGCAGAAGTAATGGAAGCCGCCTTAGTGGGAGCCTGTGAAGTTCCACTTGAGATCATGCGGACCTGCGCAGAGGCAATCGATCTGATTGAAACCTTTGCCGAAAAGGGCAGTAAAATTGCCATCAGCGATGCCGGTGTCGGCGCCACGCTGCTAAAATCTGCTCTTCAGGGGGCATCCCTAAATATCTACATCAACACAAAATCCATGGCTGACAAAGAAGCTGCCGCTTCCTATAATAAGGAAGCTGATGAACTGCGTGAAAAATACGAACAGAAGGCTGACGAGATTTTCAATCGGGTCTGCTCAAAAATCAGATAAACATGGATTGTACATTTTCTCAAACAATCTATGTGCAAAAATAAAAACAGAGATACAAACTTGCAAAAATGGAGGTACCAATGGCTAAATTATTATCAGGAAAAGAAGTTACCGCTTCTTTAAATGAAGAAATCCGAAAAAAAACAGAACTGCTCACTGCACATCATATCACACCAAAACTCGGCATCATCCGCATTGGTGAAAGAGAAGATGATATTTCTTACGAGCGCGGTGCGACTAAACGCTGTGAAACTCTTGGCGTTTCCTATGAAAAATTCCTGCTTCCGGAAGATGCCTCAGAGGAAATGGTTTTAAATACGATCGCACAGGTAAATGAGGCAGACGATATTCACGGCGTATTACTCTTCCGTCCTCTGCCGCGTCATTTAGATGAAAATAAGATCATCAACGCGCTCGCCGTAGAAAAAGACATTGATGGCATCACTGACCGATCCATGGCCTCTGTTTTCCTTGGAAAACAAACCGGTTTTGCACCGTGTACACCGAGTGCCTGCATGAAGATTTTAGATCACTATGGCATCGACTGCTCCGGCAAAAAAGCTGTCGTGATCGGCAGAAGTCCCGTCGTTGGAAAACCAGCCGCCATGATGCTGCTTCAGAAAAATGCAACCGTAACTATCTGTCACACGAAAACTACAGATATGCCATCCGTTGTAAAAGAAGCAGACATCGTGATCGTTGCTGCCGGGAGAGCCGGTGTCATCGACGCAAAATATCTGCGTGCCGGTCAGACTGTCATTGACGTAGGGATCAACGTAAACGAGGAGGGCAAACTCTGCGGCGATGTAAACTTCGCCGACGCAGAACCTGTTGTGGATGCGATCACTCCTGTTCCGGGCGGTGTCGGAAGTGTCACAACCTCCGTACTGGTTGAGCACGTTGTGGATGCCGCTCTCCTAAAGGCTGGATTAGACATCTTATAATTGTGCTGCACCAGTACATCATTTTTCTAAATAGCAACAGGTCACTGCACTAGAAAAAAGTCTCAACGCAGGCATAGCTTTCTACGTTGAGACTTTAAATCTACTCTCCAATCACAACTTACAGTCCTTTTATAGCCTAACAGAACATCATACTCATCTATGATAATAATAACCTTTTTGATCTACAAACCAGTAGTATCCAACTCTACGATCATCTGACCGAGTTTCTGCTCTTTTAACAGATAACACATATAGATTGGAAGATATGTCACAGTTCCTTCTGTTTCTACATTTCCAACGGAAAAAACATAGGCTTTCTCAAGATGATAATCCGGTATGTTCATAAAATTATCCAAAGCTTTGTGTGATTTATATGCCTTACCAGACTTAACTTCAATCGGAACAACTTTTCCATTCATTTCTATCACAAAATCCATTTCACCAATATTTTTCTTTTTACAGAAATATGGTGTAAAACCATTCGCCGTTAATTGCTGTGCGACAGCATTTTCAAAGTGTGCTCCGTTGTTCACTTCTCCGTTTTTATTAATTAATTCCATTTTTGTTTCTGCCGGATATGCACTTGTCAACAATCCAATGTCGCTCGAAAAAAGTCTGAATATATTACTGCTCTTGCTTGCTAAAAGTGGAATAACTGGTGCCTCAATATTATAAACCGGCAACGCCACACCTGCATCTTTTAACCACAAAAAACTATTTTCGTATCTGTCAAATTTCAGTTCTTTATCCAACATCGTAAATACAAACTTTTTATTCTGCTTATTTAGTTCAGCAGGAATAATGTCATATATGGACTTTAACTTAAGCTTTCTGTCCTCAATCTCATATTGGGAAAAATCCTCTTTATAAAGCGTTGTTATATCACGTTGTACTTTGTCAACCTCTCGAATATCTTTTGTTTCTATATAAGTTTTTACAGCATCTGGCATTCCTCCAACAATAAGATAAACAAAAAACATAGACAAAAGCTTCTGATGTACAAATTCGTCCACAGGACTGGCGTTTTTAAATTTTTCATTTAGCATATCTAATGTAGTTACTGAGACATTATTCGCCATCATAAATTCTTCGAAATCCATAGGGTACATCTTTAAAACAGTCAGGTATCCAACCGGAGCCGAAGCGATACCTTTCAGTTCTACCCCTAATAAGGATCCGCTCATTACATACTTAAAACTTCCCTCATCTACAAGAAATTTTATTTTAGTTACTATTTCCGGGCATTTCTGAATCTCATCAAAAAAAACAACCGTTTCATGCGATTTGCAATCTTCTGGCATGATCATTTTTAATTTAATCAAAAAATCTTCCGCACTCATCTCTGCATTTAAGTAGGAAACCATATCCGGCTGATCAATAAAATTCACTTCAAACTTAGTATATCCGCTCTTTTCAATTTCATCTCTTATGAGCCATGTTTTTCCTATCTGTCTTGCTCCTGTCACTAATAATGCCTTATTTGAATTTTTAATCCATTCACCAATTGCAATTGAATCTTTTCTGTACATAAATTCATACCTCCAATTACACAATACACTATCTGCCCCGTTTTTTCAATCATTATCATTACAATTTGCCCCGTTTTTAAATTTAATATAATTATATTTTGCCCCGTTTTTAACATTGCTATTCACCAAGTCTGCCCCGTTCATCAAAAAAATCCGCAGGTGCGCTCTCACATCCTGCGGATTTTTTTCACAATGTAATTATTTTACAGTAGAAACGATCAGACTCATCTTCCCCTGCATCTCAACTTTTCCATAACCATTCGGCAGGATAAAATGATCTCCCTTCTTCACCGGGCTGCTGCCCACGATTCCATCTCCCTCTAAAACAGATACTAACAGGAACGGATACTTCTGCTCAAATTCCATCTTTCCATTTACATCTGCCTTAAAGATCGTATAATATTTGCAGGAATACAGCTCATTCAACTGATTTTCTGGCAGATTCAGTGCGGATTTTACGCTGTCATCCACAGATTTTGCTGGAACTGTGATGACATCAATACTCTTTTCCACATGAAGCTCTCTTGGCTTTCCGTTCGAGAGACGGTCATAGTCATAAACACGGTAAGTAATATCACTGTTCTGCTGTGTCTCTAAAATTAAAAGTCCACCCTTGATTGCATGAACCGTTCCCGGATCGATCTGGATAAAATCACCTTTTTTCACCGGAATCTCACGGATAAATTCTTTCCATCTTCCCTGATGGATCATATCGGAAAGTTCTTCTTTCGTCTTTGCATTATGTCCGATAACAAGTGTTGCTCCCTCCGGTGCATCCATGATATACCAGCACTCCGTCTTTCCAAAAGAACCATTTTCATGCACTTTTGCATAATCATCATTTGGATGTACCTGGATACTTAAATCGTCTCTTGCATCAATGATCTTCGTGAGAAGCGGGAAACGGTCACAGTCGTAATTGCCGAACACTTCCGGATGTTCTTTCCATACAGCAGATAACTTCATGCCGGAAAATGCGCCGCTTCGAACGGTTCCGTCTCCGTTTGGATGTGCGGAGATGCCCCAGCACTCGCCGATGTCATCACCCTCTACCGGATAGCCGAACTCCTCTCTTAACTTTGTACCGCCCCAGATATTGTGCGTACATACCGGGTCTAAAAATAAAATATCTTTATTTGCCTGATTCATACTAAGTATTCCTCCATTCGTTTCTATTACTTTCTGATACCAGAATGCCGAATCCTTTACAATGCGCTGCTGCGTTGTAAAGTCTACATAAATGATACCAAAACGCTGTTTGTATCCATCGGACCACTCAAAATTATCAAGAAATGTCCACAGGAAATATCCCCTTACATCTGCACCTTCATCGCTTGCACGCTGCATGGCTCCGATATAGGAATCCAGAAACGTGATACGGTTTGGATCATGCACCCTGCCATCTGCGCTGATATTATCATGACAGGACATGCCGTTTTCCGTGATGTAAAGCGGCAATGGATAACGCTCTGTCAGAAATTTTATACCATAATAAAAAGCTTCCGGCGTTACCGGCCAGTCTGCTCCTGTCTTAGGAAATCCCGGTTCACGGTCCACAAATTCCGGTTCACCGTTCTCTCCTGCACGGACATAGTAACCATTGTATATATTCTGTCCCATAAAATCAAGTGGCTGATGGATCAGCTTCATATCTTCTTCCGTGATCTCTGGCAGATACTGCGCAAATTTCTCCAATCCTTCTTTCGGATAATGCCCTAAAAATACAGGATCCGAAAACCATGCTACATTCCAGGTCCAGTTATCCATCGGATTATAGAAACCAAAATATACTTTTTTCGCAGCTTCAATGTCCTCCGGTTTATCCGTATAAGGATAAGCGACACCTCCGGTCGGTGCGTATCCGACTTTGATATCCCGGACTGCATATTTACGCAGATTGATAACAGCCTGGCCATGTGCCTTCATCAGATTGTGTGCGATCTGGAAAGTATCTTTGATTGACATTTTTACTCCCGGTGCATGTACACCGCTTAAATGTCCAAGTCCAACCACACACTGCGGTTCATTGATCGTGATAAAGTATTCACAAATATCGGAAAAACGCTCTGCAACTACCTTCGCATACTCACCAAACCAGTCTGCCACTTCCGGGTTCAGCCAGCCACCCTTTTCATAAAGAGCC
>OHLJ01000777.1_pt1 | contig 17217 bp, 12 predicted proteins | sample 1568991 | NCBI WGS metagenome assembly OHLJ01 (sample SAMEA3879601, study PRJEB24766) | human gut metagenome | biome: human-associated habitat; feature: feces | place: USA | collected 1985/1987
CTGCACGAACGTATATATATCCTTCGTCAGCACCGATTGCAAAAGCTGCTATTGCCATGCCTTCCAATAGTTTGTGCGGGTCACCTTCCATAATGCTTCTATCCATAAATGCACCCGGGTCACCCTCATCGCCGTTACATACTACATAAGATTTTCCGCCTTTGTTTGCTGCCGTAAATCTCCATTTTCTACCGGTTGGAAAACCTCCGCCCCCTCTGCCGCGAAGTCCTGATTTTTCTATTTCGTCAATTACAGCATCAGGGTCGTTTTTTTCAAGAACATTCGCTAATGCTTCATAACCCCTTACTGCAATTGCTTCATCAAGGCATTCAGCATTAATATGTCCGCAATTTGCAAGTGCTGTTCTTGTTTGTTTTGCGTAAAAATTAATATCTTCTGATTTATGTACGTGTTCGTGGGTTTTAGGGTCTGTGTAAAGAAGTCTTTCCACAGGTTTGTCATTTTTTATAGTATTTTTTTTGCTGGGAATAGTGGCATACATAGTCCGTCACATCATCAGAAAAATAGAAAGGGTGCCCGTTATTGGCACTGTGAACCGGATTGCAGGCTTTGCAGTAGGTTTTATTAAGGGAATGGTCATCGTATGGCTGCTCCTTGCCCTGACATCATTATTTGCCGCATCTGAAATAGGACAGACAATGACAGCATATATAAATGATTCTATGATGCTTAAGTATCTGTATGAAAACAATCCTACTCCCGAATTGAAGAAGTATGCCGGACTTTTTACCGAACGCTTGGAAAAAGTACAGCACGTGACGGATAACCACGACGTAGGCTTCATGCTTTATTGTAGCTATGGCAACGGTTACCGGCTGACACAAAATCCCGCTTACAAGGATGTGCTGGTGACAGGCGCCGGCTCGCTTAGTACCCGGTTCAACCCTATGATCAAGGCGATCCGTTCCTGGGACTTTACCAATAATGGTAAATGGCAGTATCCGGTTATCATCGATAATATGATGAACCTGGATCTCTTGTTTAATGTTGCCAAAGAAACAGGAAACAATATTTATAAAGATATTGCCGTTAGACATGCAATGACTACTATGCACAACCATTTCCGTCCGGATTATACTTGCTGGCATGTAGTAAGCTACAACAACGACGGTACGGTAGAAAAGAAACAAACATTCCAGGGAAAGAATGATGATTCTTCATGGGCACGCGGTCAAGCATGGGCTGTATACGGCTACACTGCCTGTTATCGTGAAACAAAAGATACCACTTTCCTGAATTTCGCTGTAAAAGTGGCTGATATGATTATGGAGCGTGTTAAAACAGACGATGCAATTCCCTACTGGGACTATGACGCTCCCGTCACTGACGAAACTCCGCGTGATGCATCTGCCGCTTCCGTAACCGCTTCTGCATTGATAGAGCTGAGTACAATGGTACCCGACGGAAATAAATACTTGGATTATGCAGAACAAATTCTAAAGAGTTTATCAAGCGATGCTTATCTGGCCAAAATAGGTGAGAACCAGGGATTCATCCTGATGCACTCCACCGGTTCCCTGCCCAACGGTTCGGAAATAGACACTCCCCTGAACTATGCAGATTATTATTATCTGGAGGCTTTAAAGCGTTTTATGGACCTGAAAGGCATCAGTTATAACAATCTCTAATAATCCGAATAAGACATACATTAAGTATTATGAATAAAAATTTTAAATATATACTTCTGCTGACACTTGCGTGTTTCATAGGAAAAGTAAATGCCCAAGAATTAAAAAATGAAGTTTTCTCACTTCTTAACCTGGATTATCCCGGTTTGGAAAAAGTAAAGGCTTTGCACCAAGAAGGAAAGGATGCAGATGCGGCCAAAGCATTGCTCGACTACTATCGTGCACGCACCAATGTGAAAACTCCCGATATCAATTTGAAGAAGATTACAATCAGCAAAGAAGAGCAACAGTGGGCGGATGATGCTTTATCACACACTTTCTTCTCCCATAAAGGATATCAGCCGTCATTCAACTACGGTGAAGACATTGACTGGAAGTATTGGCCGGTAAAAGACAATGAATTGCGTTGGCAGTTGCACCGCCACAAATGGTTCACTCCTATGGGCAAGGCTTACCGCCTAAGCGGCGACGAAAAATATGCAGTTGAATGGACAAAACAATACATTGACTGGATTAAGAAAAACCCACTGGTAAAGGTTGACAAGAAAGAATATGAAATGACCGGTAACAATCAATTGCAGGACGATGTAGAGAATGCACGCTTTGCATGGCGCCCCTTGGAGGTAAGTAACCGTCTGCAAGACCAAACTTCACAATTCCAGTTATTCCTTCCGTCGCCTCCTTTCACTCCGGAGTTTCTTACGGAATTTTTAGTGAATTATCACAAGCATGCCATACACATATTGGGTAATTACTCTGCACAAGGCAATCACCTATTGTTTGAAGCGCAACGCATGATTTATGCCGGTGCGTTCTTTCCGGAGTTCAAAGAAGCAGCAGCTTGGAGAAAGAGTGGCATAGACATCATGAATCGTGAGATTAATGTACAAGTATACAATGACGGCGGCCAGTTTGAGCTTGACCCTCACTATCACCTCGCCGCTATCAACATCTTCTGCAAGGCATTGAATATAGCAGATTTGAACGGATTCCGTGATGAATTCCCTCAATCCTACCTTGATACAATCGAGAAGATGATTGTATTCTATGCAAATATGTCTTTCCCCGATTACACAAATCCATGCTTCAGCGACGCAAAGCTGACTTCTAAATCCGCGATGCTGAAAGACTACCGTAATTGGAGCAAAATGTTTCCAAAAAACCAGTTCATCAAGTATCTGGCTACTGACGGCAAAGAAGGTGCATTGCCCGATTACCTTTCTAAAGGTTTCTTGAAATCCGGTTTCTTCGTATTCCGTAACTCTTGGGGCATGGATGCGACACAAATGGTCGTAAAAGCCGGTCCGAAAGCTTTCTGGCATTGTCAACCGGACAACGGAACTTTCGAACTTTGGTTCAACGGCAAGAACTTATTCCCGGACTCCGGCTCCTATGTATATGCCGGCGAAGGAGAAGTTATGGAACAACGTAACTGGCATCGCCAAACCTGCGTACATAACACTGTAACTCTGAATGACAAAAATTTGGATCAGACTGAGTCTGTAACCAAATTATGGAAACCGGAAGGTAATGTACAAATACTGGTTACTGAAAATCCCAGCTACAAAAATCTGAAACACCGTCGGTCCGTATTCTTTGTAGACAATAGCTACTTCGTAATCGTAGACGAAATGGTGGGAAGCCAGAAGGGCACTGTCAATCTGCATTATCAGATGCCGAAAGGCGAAATTGCCAATAGCCGCGAAGACATGACGTTCGTCACTCAGTTTGAAGAAGGAAGCAACATGAAATTGCAATGCTTCGGTCCGGAAGGCATGACAATGAAGAAAGAGCCGGGCTGGTGTTCAACTGCCTACCGTAAACGGTACAAACGCATGAACGTTTCATTCAATGTAAAAAAAGATGGTGAAGATGCCGTACGTTACATTACCGTCATCTGTCCGATAAAAAACTGTGCAGGTGCCCCCGAATTATCTGCTAAATTCAAAAATAAAACTTTCAACGAAAACGGATTGGAAGTCGAAGTGAAAGTCAATGGCAAGAAACAGTCTTTAAATTATAAATTATAATATACGAAGATTATGACGAGAGTGTGCTAAAGCAGTTATACATACTTCATTTTAGCACACTTTCCTCATTCTTCACAAAAAGCGTATCAATCTAGTTATGAAAAACAATCTCTCTAACCTCCTTCTCCCGTTAGCGACATTGAGTCTGGCTTCTTGTGCCAGTCAGAAAAAAGAAGAGCCCAAGCGTCCTAATATCATCTTTATGATGACGGACGATCACACCACGCAAGCCATGTCCTGCTACGGTGGCAGCCTCTTGCAAACTCCCAACATGGACCGTATAGCCAACGAAGGCATCCGCATGGACAACTGTTATGCCGTCAACGCTCTTTCCGGTCCTTCACGTGCATGTATCCTTACCGGCAAGTTCAGCCATGAAAACGGCTTTACGGATAATGCAAGCACATTCAATGGCGATCAACAGACCTTCCCAAAATTGCTCCAACAAGCCGGCTACCAAACAGCCATAATTGGTAAATGGCACCTCATCAGTGAACCGCAAGGTTTCGATCACTGGAGTATTCTCAGCGGTCAGCATGAGCAAGGAGACTACTATGATCCTGATTTTTGGGAGGATGGCAAGCATATCGTAGAGAAAGGCTACGCTACGGACATCATAACAGACAAGGCTATCAAATTTCTGGAAAACAGAGATAAAAACAAACCATTCTGCATGATGTACCATCAGAAAGCTCCGCACCGCAACTGGATGCCGGCTCCACGCCATTTGGGCATATTCAACAACACCACATTCCCGGAACCAGCCAATTTATTCGACGATTACGAAGGACGCGGAAAAGCTGCCCGCGAACAAGATATGTCTATTGAGCACACCCTGACCAATGACTGGGACTTAAAACTACTGACTCGCGAAGAGATGCTGAAAGATACAACCAACAGGCTTTACAGCGTGTACAAACGTATGCCTGCCGACGTACAGGATAAATGGGATTCAGTGTATGCTCAACGCATTACCGAATACCGCAAAGGCAACTTGAAAGGAAAATCATTGATCAGCTGGAAATACCAGCAGTATATGCGCGACTATCTGGCCACTGTGTTATCCGTAGACGAAAACATCGGCCGTTTGCTGAATTATCTTGAAGAGATTGGTGAACTGGACAATACAATCATTGTCTACACCTCCGACCAAGGTTTCTTCCTCGGCGAACATGGCTGGTTCGACAAGCGATTTATGTATGAAGAATGTCAGCGCATGCCGCTCATCATCCGTTATCCCCAAGCCATTAAAGCCGGCAGTACAAGTAATGCAATCTGTATGAACGTAGACTTTGCCCCTACTTTCCTCGACTTTGCCGGAGTAGAGATCCCGTCGGATATCCAGGGAGCTTCCATGAAGCCTATATTGGAAAACGAAGGCAAGACTCCCGCCGATTGGCGCAAGGCCGCTTACTATCATTATTATGAATACCCCGCAGAGCATTCGGTAAAACGCCACTATGGTATTCGCACCCAGAACTTCAAACTGATTCATTTCTATAATGACATTGATGAATGGGAAATGTATGACATGAAAGCTGACCCGCGTGAAATGAACAACGTATTCGGTAAGCCGGAATATGCCGAGAAGCAGAAAGAACTAATGCAATTATTACGAGAAACTCAAAAACAATATAAAGATGACGATCCTGACGAAAAAATAAACGTACTTTTCAAAGGTGACAGAAGATTAATGAAAAACAGATGACAATTATTTAAGCATATTCATATATTAACATATTAACTATTATACCATGGATAGAAGAAGTTTTCTAAAGAACACTGGCTGGTCTTTTCTTGGATTGGCAGCTTCAGGAAGCCTGCTCGGTTCTTGTGTAGCAGGAAGCAAAGAAGCAAAAAAAATTATGCCGTCAGCAAGCAATCTCAAGATGTTCTGGGGTGACTTGCACAACCACTGCAACATCACCTACGGACATGGCGACATGCGCGATGCTTTTGAAGCCGCCAAAGGCCAACTTGACTTTGTCAGTGTAACTCCCCATGCTATGTGGCCGGATATTCCGGGCGCAAACGATCCACGTCTGAAATGGGTGATCGACTACCATACAGGAGCTTTTAAACGATTGCGCGAAGGTGGTTACGAGAAATACGTAAAAATGACCAACGAATACAACAAGGAAGGTGAGTTCCTCACTTTTGTTGGATATGAAGCTCATAGCATGGAGCATGGCGATCACGTAGCATTGAACTATGACTTGGATGCCCCGCTTGTGGAATGTACTTCTATCGAAGACTGGAAAGCAAAAGCCAAAGGACATAAAGTATTCGTTACTCCGCATCATATGGGATATCAGGGCGGCTATCGCGGCTACAACTGGAAATGTTTCACAGAAGGAGACATTACCCCGTTCGTAGAAATGTATTCCCGCCATGGTCTGGCTGAAAGCGATCAGGGCGATTATCCGTATTTGCATGATATGGGGCCTCGCCAGTGGGAAGGTACTATACAATATGGTTTGGAGCAAGGTCACAAATTCGGTATCATGGCTTCCACCGACCAACACTCCGGTTATCCGGGCAGCTACGGTGATGGACGCATCGGTGTTCTGGCGCCGTCACTGACTCGTGATGCCATTTGGGAAGCCATGCGCACCCGCCATGTATGCGCTGCTACCGGTGACAAAATATCAATAGACTTCCGTCTCAACGATGCCTTCATGGGTGATGTTATCCGCGGCAACAGTCGCCGCATCTACTTGAATGTAACCGGTGAAAGTTGTATTGACTACGTAGACATCGTTAAAAACGGCCAGATATTGGCGCGCATGAACGGTCCGTTGACCCCTGTTGCACCGGAAGGCGATACAATCCATTGCAAGGTAAAAGTAGACTTCGGCTGGAATCGTGAAGAGAAATATGTACATTGGCAGGGTAAGCTGTCTGTAAACAAAGGACGCATCGTAAGTGTCACTCCTTGTTTCCGCGGTGCGGCTTTCACTTCTCCTCAGGAGGGTGAACACGAATTCAAGACACACGTCAATCGTATCCTCTCCGCCAGTGAAAAAGAGACAGAGCTGGATTTGTACAGCAGCAAGAACCCTAACACTACTACTCCGGCTATGCAAGCTGTAATTTTGGATTTGGAAATGCCGAAGGACGGAATACTTACAGCCGACTTCAACGGTAAGAAGTTCGAGCACTCATTGGGTGAACTTCTTGAAGGTTCCCGTTCCCACTTCATGATTGGCTGGTTGAGTGAAGCTATCCTATTCAACCGCGCTATGCCTGAAAGCTGTTTCACCGTAGAGCATTATATGGAAGACAAAGAGCCTCAACGTGATACAGACTATTATTATGTACGTGTGCGTCAGCGTGACGGACAATGGGCGTGGAGCTCTCCGATTTGGGCTGAAAGAGTGTAAAAACAGTGATAAGGATAAGTGGTGAGTGATTTGTTTGTACTTGCATACCGTAAGGATAATATAAACAAGTCACTCATAACTCTTAACTTATAACTAAAACAGAATATAATGACGAAAAAATACGCTATAGGAATTGACCTTGGCGGTACTTCTGTGAAATACGCCCTTATTGACAATGAAGGCGTATTTCATTTTCAGGGGAAGTTGCCGTCAAAAGCCGATATATCCGCAGAAGCGGTAATCGGCCAATTAGTGACTGCCTGTAAAGAGACAATGGCCTCAGCCCAACAACTTGGAGTGACAATAGAAGGCATAGGCATAGGCACTCCCGGTATTGTGGACGAAACCAACCGCATTGTATTGGGAGGAGCTGAGAATATCAAAGGTTGGGAGAATCTGAATCTTGCCGACCGTATCGAAGCGGAAACCCACCTGCCTGTGCAAATGGGTAATGACGCCAACCTAATGGGATTAGGAGAAACGATGTACGGCGCCGGACAAGGTGCAAGGAATGTAGTATTTCTGACCGTAGGGACAGGCATCGGCGGTGCAGTAGTTATCGACGGCAAACTGTTCAACGGTTTTGCCAACCGCGGAACCGAATTGGGACATGTACCCCTCATTGCCAACGGTGAGCCTTGTGCATGCGGTTCCATAGGTTGTCTGGAGCACTACGCATCAACTTCTGCATTGGTACGCCGTTTCAACAAACGGGCTGCTGAAGCAGGCCGTTCATTTTCAGGTGAAGAAATCAACGGAGAGCTTATCGTACGCCTTTATAAAGAAGGAGACAAACTGGCAACAGAGTGTCTGGACGAGCATTGCGACTTTTTGGGACATGGCATAGCCGGATTCATCAATATATTCAGTCCGCAACGCATCGTAATAGGTGGCGGTCTGTCTGAGGCCGGTGATTTCTATATTCAAAAAGTCAGCGAGAGAGCGCATCGTTACGTCATGGCCGATTGTGCTGTAAACACCCGGATCATGGCTGCATCATTAGGTAATAAAGCTGGAAGTATCGGCGCCGCGTCACTGGTCTTCTCATCAAACACAAAATAATATGAAAAAGAAATTAGGAATGTTGGCGCTAATCATGGCGTTTTGGTTTACCATATCATTTATTACGAATATCCTGGGACCTCTCATTCCGGACATTATTCACAACTTCAATCTGAGCGACTTGGCGATGGCAGGATTTATCCCGACATCATTCTTCATTGCCTATGCCATCATGTCTATTCCTGCCGGACTGATGATTGACCGCTTTGGCGAGAAACCGGTATTGTTCCTGGGTTTCCTGATGCCATTCATAGGAACCACACTGTTTGCCTGCATACATACGTATCCAATTCTGCTTGCTTCTTCCTTCATTATCGGTTTAGGCATGGCCATGTTGCAAACGGTGTTGAACCCGCTTCAGCGTACAGTAGGCGGTGAAGAAAATTATGCTTTTATCGCCGAATTGGCGCAGTTCATGTTCGGTATCGCCTCCTTCCTGAGCCCGCTCGTGTACACTTATCTGATTCACGAACTCAATCCGGACATATACAAAGAAGGCAAGAATTTCTTCATCGACCTCTTAGCCGGCATGACGCCTGCTGATATGCCTTGGGTGTCTCTCTATTGGGTGTTCACTCTTCTTCTGCTGGTTATGCTGATTGCCGTAGGCCTTTCCCGTTTCCCTAAAATCGAATTGAAAGAAGATGAGAAAAGCGGTTCTAAAGACTCCTACATGGCACTATTCAAGCAAAAATACGTATGGTTGTTTTTCCTCGGCATCTTCTGTTATGTAAGTACGGAACAGGGAACTTCAATCTTTATGAGCACATTCCTTGAGCAGTATCACGACGTAAACCCTCAAGTAGAAGGTGCACAGGCAGTAAGTTACTTTTGGGGATTAATGACGGCGGGGTGTTTGGTAGGCATGATATTGTTAAAGCTAATCGACAGTAAACGCCTTCTCCAAATATCAGGCGTATTAACCATCGTCTTATTGATAACCGCCCTTTTCGGAAACAAGGAAGCATCTATTATCGCTTTCCCCGCCATCGGTTTCAGCATTTCCATGATGTACTCCATCGTGTTCTCGCTGGCACTGAACTCAGCATCTCAACATCATGGTTCGTTCGCAGGTATTCTGTGTTCGGCTATTGTAGGAGGAGCCGGTGGCCCGATGATTATCAGTATGCTGGCAGATGCCACCTCCTTGCGCACCGGTATGCTGATTATACTTATATTTGTAGGTTATATCACTTTCATCGGTTTTTGGGCGCATCCGTTAATCAACAACAAGACAGTTTGCCTGAAAGAGCTTTTTAAGAAGAAAGAGTAGAAAGAAAGGGCGTAATGAATGGCTATTTACTATTCATTACGCCTCTTTTATTGTCCTTGCTATTTATGCAATATTACACTTTCGGATTTATTTCACCCACTCCTTGGCTCCTTGCTCTTTCAATTTGGCAGTATACGCTTTCGCCTTTTCCATTGCGGCAGCTTCATCTTCGGGACTTGCATAAGCATGTTTATACCCTTTCACCACATTCCACTCGCCACGAGTAAAATCGGGGAATGCAACCGGAGCACAATTGTTATCCATAGAAAGCTCGCCCAATTCTGCCAGGCAACACCACTCCGCCAAATCATATACATCCATATCCAAAGGCAAGCCGTTTTGCAGGCAATAAACCAAACGGCTATCCATGATGAAGTCCATACCGCCATGACCACCAACTTCCTTTGCCATATCACCGTATTTCTTTAATATAGGATGCTGGTACTTTGCAACAAGCGCTTCCATTTCCACTTCCGGCAAGAAACCATGTGAGTTCAAGTCGTCCACTTTAGGTTCTACGCCCGATGCAGTCAGTTGGTCGGCATCAAGTGCATAACCCTCTACGGGATATTTATTGGCAAATCCTTTTGAACCGGTCAACTGATACAGGCGGTTATATGGTTGGGGAGTCATCACATTATGCTGTATCTCAATCACTTTGCCATTGGCAGTGCGAATCAGGGTGGTAGTATGGTCACCGTTACGGAAATTGCCACAAGCGGAATCGGTTCTCGCCTCAACCAAAGATTTCCCCACTACCGACTTAGTGTCCATAGCGACTAAAGTCTGCATGCGGTCACCTCGGTGAATATCAAGAGCCTGTGCCACAGGGCCAAGGCCATGAGTGGCGTACACGTCACCGCGATGCCTCATGTTGTAGTCCAACCGCCAGCCCAACTTGTCACTCTCGCCATTCTTCCAATAATGGTTCCAGAACGGACTCAAGTTATGGATATAGGCGCCTTGTGCACGAATCACTTCACCGAATACCCCATGCTGCGCCATGTTCAGCGTATTCATCTCAAACCAGTCGTAGCAGCAATTTTCCAAAATCATACAGTGCTTACGGGTCTTCTCGCTCATGTTGATCAAATCCCAGCACTCTTTCAGGTTCATGGCAGAAGGAACCTCAATAGCCACATTCTTTCCATTCTCCATGGCGCACATGGCTACGGGGAAATGGTGCAACCAGTCTGTGGCGATATAAACCAAGTCTATATCATCGCGCTTGCACAATTCCTCATACCCCTTTTCGCCGGAATATACAGCAGCCTTAGGCATAGATGCCTGTTCGAGATATTTCTGACATCGCTCCGCACGCTCTTGTTCATAATCGCAAAGCGCCACAACTTGCGTGCCGGGGATATGGGTAAAACGCTCCACCGCTCCGGGTCCACGCATGCCCAACCCAACAAATCCCACACGTACCGCTTCCATTTTCGGCAGTGCCAATCCTATCACACTCTTCTGACCGGCAGGACGCTCGGGCGTTTCAACAACAATCGTTCCATTTTCCCATTGCCACCGGGTTCCCTTGTCGCTTGTCTGCACCGTAGATGTCTGTGACGAACATGCACACAATGCCATGCACATGCCAAATAATAATACTTTTAGGCCCTTCATGCTTCTTTATTTTTAAATTTATAATACGGAATCTTTTTATTTATGCGTTTCTACAATCTTGGTAGGCGCCATTTCCATATTCCGGCGGTCTACCTGACGGACAACGGCGGCTGCCAATTGCAAGAAAGCGCGTCCTGTCACCGTATTTTCATCCAAAGCTACGGGAGTACCCTTATCTCCACTCTCGCAGATGCTTTGCACAATAGGTATCTGTCCTAATAGAGGAACATCCATTTCCTCTGCCAGTTGCTTGGCACCTTCCTTTCCAAAAATATAATACTTATTCTCCGGAAGTTCGGCAGGTGTGAACCAAGCCATATTCTCTACCAGACCGAGAATGGGCACATTCACCTTATCATTTGTGAACATGTTGATACCTTTACGGGCATCTGCCAATGCCACCGCCTGCGGTGTGCTGACAACAATGGCCCCTGTCATGGCGAGCGTCTGCACTACGGTGAGATGAATATCACTGGTGCCGGGAGGAAGGTCTATCAGGAAATAGTCCAGCTCACCCCAGTCAGCATCGGCAATCAGTTGTTTCAGGGCATTGCTTGCCATACCGCCACGCCACAGAGTAGCCTGATCGGGGTCTACAAAGAAACCGATAGACAAGAGTTTGATGCCGTACTTTTCAATAGGGATAATCAAATCCCGCCCGCCGATATTCTCCGCATACGGCCGCGCATCCTCCACCTGGAACATCTTAGGCATGGAAGGTCCGAAGATATCGGCATCCAGCAAGCCTACTTTATAACCCAGCTTAGCCAAAGAGACCGCCAGATTAGCCGAAACGGTGGATTTACCTACACCGCCTTTGCCGGAAGACACTCCGATTATATTTTTCACCTGCGGTAACAGTTTGCCCACTTCCGGTCGTGCAGCCTGACGGCTTTCCGTAGTAATCGTCACTTCCACTTCCGGTGAGACATAAGTATGTATCGCTGTCTCGGCAGCCTTTACCATCGACTTCATGAAAGGATCGGTCGGCTTCTCGAAAATCAGCGAAAAGCTCACTTTCATCCCGTCAATACGCAAATTATCGGCAACCATTTCCGCCTCAACGAGGTTCTTTTTATTGCCAGGATAGCGCACCGTTGCCAGTGCATCCAGAATCAATTTAGGATAAATAGTCATTTTATTTACTGTTTTTTTACGATTTACTAATTACTATCTTACTTACAGCTCCTACTTGCTATTTACTGGTTTGAAGCCCGCTGCGCTTGCTGCGGTTGTAACTGCGGTACTCATCCAGCTCTATTTCCACATCGGGCTCCTGTAATTCCCCGCACTGCGGAAGCAAGAATTTGATGTACTTAATGGTCAGCCCGCGATCCAGCCACTGTTGTTCATAATAAGTACGGATACCCAAAATGTCGTCCACCCAACCGGAGTGATAGAGGTCGTCGGTGATAAACTCTACCGGCAGCCCGTTCTTCTCAACCATATATTTGGTATAGGTAAACATAAAGTTACTGTCAGTCTTTACATGAATTGTACCTCCGTCTTTCAGGAACCTGCGGTAGCGCTCCATAAAGAAAGTGGACGTCAGTCGTTTGGTGGCCTTCTTCATCTGCGGATCGGAGAAAGTAAGCCATATCTCGCTCACCTCACCCGGCGCAAAGAAACGGTCTATGATTTCAATATTGGTGCGCAAGAAAGCGACATTCTTCATGCCCGCCTCCAAAGACTCGGTAGCCCCCGTCCACATGCGGGCGCCCTTTATGTCGATGCCTATGAAATTCTTGTGGGGAAAGCGCCGTGCAAGCCCCACGGTATATTCCCCTTTGCCGCAGCCCAGTTCAAGCACAATGGGGCCGTCGTTGTGGAAATAGTCGCTGTTCCAGCGGCCTTTCAGAGGGAAGCCCTCGCGGCTCAGCACGCCATAGGGATATTGGAACACACATTCCATCTGCTCCATTTCTCCAAATTTCTTTAGCTTGTTTTTGCCCATATTTCAGTTTGTTGCGCATTGCGCGGGGAGATGCGCGGGTTATTGATTTGCAAATTTAACTCAAAAATGCCGAAATTTGCGTTTTCGCAACCCCTTTTTCAACCATCGAGGATGTTGCACCCCGCATTTTGGGGTTTCATGCAACACCATCGTTTGTCTGCAATTCTGTTGACTGACCTATGTACTACGTTTCAAAACAGCTCGAAATCTCGGCCTCCCACAGCCTTTCGCTCCCCTATGAGAGCAAATGCACCCGGCGCCACGGCCACAACCGTGCCCGTCAGCTCAATGCCGAGGGGATGGTGTGCGATTTCACCCGCATCAAGGAGCTTATTCAGGGACGGCTCGACCATGCCGACCTCAACGAGGTGTTCCCATTCAACCCCACTGCCGAGAACATCGCCCGCTGGGTGGCCGATTCCGTGCCTCAGTGCTACAAGTGCGTGGTTCAGGAAAGTTGCGGCAACATGGCCGCATATGTTGCCGACGATGTCACCGATTGTGTGTTATGACCATGAGGGATGATAACTGCGGCGGTAGCGGCTCGGAGGGGCTTCTGCGTGTCAACGAAATATTTTACTCCCTGCAGGGGGAGGGGCATTTCACCGGAACGCCGGCAGTGTTCGTGCGCCTTTCGGGATGCAACCTCCGGTGTCCGTTCTGCGACACCGACCATCATGCGTCCGTCGGGATGACGTATGCCCAGGTGGTGGAGCGTGTGACGGCATTCCCGTCGCGCCACGTGGTTGTCACCGGGGGCGAACCTTCCATGCAGCTCACCGACGGGTTCATTGACGCCCTGCATGCTGCGGGATGCTTCGTGCAGGTGGAAACAAACGGCACGCTTCCGCTCCCACCGTCGGTCGACTGGGTTACCTGCTCTCCCAAGGATGCTCCGGTGGTTCTTCCCCGCATCGACGAACTCAAGGTGGTTTACAGCGGACAGTCGATGGACGGCTATGCGCCGCTGATGGCCATTGCCGCCGATTCCGAACGCCACCTGCGCGCCGCCATCGCCTACACCCTCGCCCATCCCCGCTGGCGCCTCTCCCTCCAGACCCACAAGCTCATCTCCATCCGCTAACTTGCTAAATCATAAGTCTTTTGTTCTGAATCTGTCCTGCTTCCTGAACCACATTATCTTAGTCCGCCCTGATTGTTTATAACATAAATATTTTATTAAAATATATTTAGCTTTTCTTGCGTTTGTTGAGAATATTTTATAAATTGCGACCGGTTCATCCGTCATCATTACTAAAAAAACACCGCTCTTTACCAATCTTGGGATTTTATTATAAACAAACCTTAAACTTTAATATTTATGAGGAAAACTGTTTTATTTTTGTTACTATTGCTTGTTAGCTTTTATCAAATGCAATCGATGGTGGTTGTGCAAGCTGATTCTGTGTTGCATGACAATTTGAGATTTGGTTATGAAGTTGATGTTGTGAGTAAAAGTAATAAGCTGCAAGTTACCTACAAGTTCGATTCCATCGCCATAGTTGCAGATCCGATTTTTAAAGGGATGCATAACGTCTTTATCGGAGGATTCGGGAATATGGCCATTGAGGGGAAAGCTGCTTTGCCCACTTTATTAGAACGGTTTGCGATTCCGCCAGGATACACATACTCTGTAACCAATGTTTCGGCAAACTATATTTCGCTTTCAGCTTTTCTTGCACCTGCTCGTCCTGTTATTCCAGAAATCTCGGAATGGTCTTTTAATACAGTTCCGGTAAAACCGATTGTCAATACTAATGCGTTTGAGCCAGAGTCGCCGGTTTCCGATTGTGGAATTCAGGTGTTTAGGGATCTCCCATTGGCAAATGTCGAAATTACGCCGATTGCATATAATTCAAGTTTGCATAGGCTGAGAATCTGTAAAGAACTACATTTTGATATAGAATATATAGAGAACGGATCTTCGTCAGCTTTTGAATATGATGAAGATGCAGATTTATATGTCAAATCTATTACATTGCAGCCTAAAAATAATAAAGAAAAAGCTTTGTTGAGTGATAAAATGAATGCTACAGAATCGGAAGTGGACTATCTCATTATTACACCAACTTCATTGAACACCGCGGCTCGAAAACTCGCAGCGTGGAAACGTAAGTTGGGCTACCGTGTTTATACGTATTCGAGGTCTTCATGGAATAAGAATGATGTCATTGAAGCGATTTCTTTATGGTATCAAGATATGAAAAATCCTCGATTTGTTTTATTGATTGGAGATGAGAATCTGGTAAGCCCATATGACATGATAGATGATGGAAATTATACAAAGATTCCATCAGACTTCAAATATGCATGTATGGATGGGGACAACGACCATATAGCCGATGTTTTTATGGGCAGGATTCCTGGGAGTGATTTAGCGGAGGTTGAAAATGCTATAGAAAAAATAATTTCATACGAAATGAACCCGATAGGGGACATGCCTGAAACTAAGGTTGTTTACTCCTCTTTCTTCCAGGACGAGAAACCCCAAGATGGATATGAAGATCGGGATTTTGTGCGTACTACGGAATTGTTATATAATACCTTTCCTGATAGATTTGACAAACGCAATAGAATTTATTATTGTGAATCAAATGTGTTCCCGTCACATTGGTCAGATACTTTTAGTTATGGCGGTGAAATTCCGATAGAACTTAGAAAACCGAATTTCGCATGGGACGGTGATGCTGATGATATTATTACGCAGATGAATTCTGGCTGTAACTTGTTCTTTCATCGCGATCATGGTACAATTGACGGATGGGGAGATCCGTCTTTTAGGACATCGCATTTATCCCGATTAGAGAACCATGTTTACCCGATAGTTTTGAGCATTGATTGTTTAACCGGTAAATATAATGCCAATGATAACTTTGCTAAATCGATGTTGTGCATGCCTGATGCTGGATGTGCATCAATAATTGCGGCATCTGGAGTTACTTATTCAGGATATAATGATGCGATGGCATGTGCTATGTTCAGTAGCATTTTCCCGGATGCTAAATTTATTTATAATGATAGCCCGTATATCAAACGAAATGCCGAGCTGTTTAATGGTAAAGCGTCATCTATTGGTGAAATGTTAAATATCGGACTAATTAATATGGAAAGGCAATACAATGGTAGCTTACATACAATGGAATTGCAACGTTCTCGTTATCATTGTTTTGGAGATCCAAGCTTGTCTATTTGCTGGAGTTCATCAGATATATTGAGACAAAATGCCTCGATAACAGAATTTGGTGGATTCATAACAGTAGATTTGGGAATGACGAAAGCATACATATCATTTTATGAGGAGTCAACATCCAGGCGCAAAAGAGTGTATGGAAATTATGTTTCATTTGAGGCAGCTAATCCTGAAGATATTCACATTTCTATAATGTGTCCAGGTTATGTTCCGGTAATAGGTACATTTAAGGAGTTGGCTACCTTAGGATTTGATAACCCCAAAGATAATTATATCAAATCGTTTGAATTAAATGGAGATTTACTGATCGTAAAATTAGAAATGAAATATGGGGCAATATTTGGTCCGAATGGAGAATGGAAATTGAACACATATTTGCAATCGAATGCTACAGCTGTAACGGTGTCGTCAGTTGAAGTAAGGAGCTCTAGTTTGCCAATTGAAATTAGATTGCCTGCATCTAAGAATGGAGATATCGTAAGGCTTACCCTAACTAGGGGCAATGAAATAGTTGATAAGAAAGCAATTTTAATCAAGAAATAAGTATGAAAAGGAGTTATATACAACTGTTGTCGGTGATGTGGTGTACATCTGTCGGCATGGTGGCGAGTGCTTCGGTGAATTGGGAAGGGAGCGGGTACGGATTCCGCGAGACTTATGACTTTAAGGTTGGTGAATTGTATTATGGAATCATCAGCGAATCGCGTTCGGAGGTGATGGTGATGAATCCCAACACAATCACATACGACCCTTATCCTGCAACAATGGAATTGACTGACTGTCCGGATTACAGGGTTGTAAACTTTGACGGGAAAATAACAGTGTGGCCCGGTGCATATTATGAGGGGGACATTTTGATTCCGTCACAAGTGGAGCATAACGACAGAAGTTATACCGTGGTGCGTATCGGTTATGGTGCTTTTGCGTGGTGCGACAAGCTTACAAGCGTGCAATTACCTGCGACGCTCAGAGAGATAAGATATGGCGCATTCAGCATGTGCACATCGTTGAAGGAAATTGTCATTCCCGATGGAGTAAGGGTTTGTGGCGGGG
>OHLJ01000782.1_pt1 | contig 17136 bp, 19 predicted proteins | sample 1568991 | NCBI WGS metagenome assembly OHLJ01 (sample SAMEA3879601, study PRJEB24766) | human gut metagenome | biome: human-associated habitat; feature: feces | place: USA | collected 1985/1987
CGATAGAGCAGCACATCAAAAACACCTTTGGTGAGTTTGAGAATGTGTTCCATGAGCTGGTTTCCCCTGACATCCATGTGGACATCTGCGTTGTTCCTCCCTCTGATGAGCGGGACTATTACACACTGGTAACGATGGGCATGGGTGCTCACCGGATGAATGTGCCGGAGGAACTGGCGGAATACAAGCTGGAGCGAGCAGAGCTGGCCATCGCTCTGCCACCGGATTGGAAACTGGATGAGGAATCCCTGAAGGATGAGCGGTGGTACTGGCCGATTGGTCTCTTGAAAGTGTTGGCACGCCTGCCTATTTCCAACGATACCTGGCTGGGCTTTGGCCACACAATGGATAAGCAATCGCCGTTTGCAGAGGATACGGAACTCTGCGCCGCACTTCTGGTAGGTCCGCAGGATGTTGTCTGGAACGGAGGTGAAGTCTGCACTTTGCCGAGCGGCGAGGAGGTCAACTTCTATCAGGTGATCCCGCTCTATCGGAATGAGATGGAGTATAAGATGGAGCATGATGCGGACGCTCTGCTTAAAAAAATGGCAGGCATCAGTTTTGTGGTTAATCCCACCCGCCAGAATGCCATCACCAGAGGCACCCTTGGCGGGGATGAAGAAGATGACTATGTGGTGGAAATGGACGATGCTGCATGGCATCTGGAAACCATTGAAGAAAAGAACCTGCCGGTGGATGAAATCAACGCCTACAACCACATGGCCATTTACCTGCGTTGGTGCATGGAGCATGACCTAGTGGGCGAAGAATTCCTCGCTGAGTACGGATCTGTGGTAGAAAAGGTAAAAGCTGATCCTGCCAATGTGGATCTGCGTGAGTTTATCCGGGATGAGCTGGATGGGCAGCTGGTCGGCCCGCTGTTCAATAAGATTGGCCGAGCATTTGCTTCCTACTACTATGGGGAGGCAGACAGCCCTTACTTCCCCGGCGACATTGACAACTATAATCAACACACACAAACACGCCGTCACTGTTCTTTGGATGCTCAGGACCCCGAAGGAATGGGAGGGTACTATACAGGTGATGATATGGAACGCGTGCAGCTTGAATTGGAAGTAGAAGATTTTCTCACTTCACTTCCCAAAGACCTGGAACAAATTGCTCGCCTTTTGTGTGAGGGTTTTTCTGCCGCAGAAATTGCTCGTAAGCAAGGGGTCAATCGGTCCTCAATATGCAGAAAAATTAAGAAGATACAGGATGCCATGATGCACTATAATCCTTAAGCAACAAACCATCGAAAGCACAGCCCTGCCATTTTGGCAGGGCTATGCTACTTTTTGAATTAAATTTCGTAATCTGTGCAACAAACGGCCTCTGCCGTGGCCTACAAGTGAGAGGCACAAATGCCAGGGAAGGGCATTGGGTCCCTCAGTCTCTAAATTAACAGTAATAGGAGCGAACAGGCCATGAAACAAGAAACTGAAAATCGGCAACAGAGGCCGCAGATGATTTGCCTGTGTGCAACCTGTGCCAATGCTTTTTATAATGTTCCAACCATAAGGATTCAGCGCGTGGATCGCTATCAACTTGTAAAAGATACCTGTACTTATTGCGGGGTCCGCAATGGGTATGACTATATCATTACTCCTCGTAAATCGACACGCCGTCATTCAGGAAATGAGGCGAGGTTATGAACAAGAAAGATGTCTGTGCAACCAAAATAGCCTATGTACGATTCACGGAAGATGATTTGGCGGACCTGGATAATCAAGTTCGTCGTGTAGGTGCGTCATCCAGAGGCGCATATATCCGCAGTTTAATTAAAGGAGTTCGTCCTGTTGAACTCCCTCCAGCAGACTATGTAGCTCTGATTGATGAATTAGCTAAACTTCGCCGCAGCATTGATACAATGGCAGCTCGCGCGGCGGACAACAAGGCGTCTGCACTCAGCCCTGTCGAATACTATACATTATCCAGTCTTACGGCGTTGACACTTCAAAAGATCCGGCTTGCAGCATTACCACAACAGTATCACTTACCGGAGGATATGAGCCATGAATGAAACAATTATTGACCGCACTTATGTGTGCTTAAAGCTGATTGATATGCTCTACAAGAAGGGACTTATCAACGAAGCAACCTATTTTAATGTGAAACGAACCTATCAGAACAAGTAGTTTTTTTGCGCTGGGTTGTCAAGGATGTCAGCCCAGTGTCCATATCATTGCAGATTAAAGATTTTTTGAGTATTCTCGTTTTGTCAGAAGAAATCAGGAACACTAAAGGAGGAAGATGCTATGTACAATATGTCTCCGTACTCATTATCTCGATCTTTTCGGGACAAACCCTGTCGGGCAGTCATATATGGCCGTGCCTCAACAGAACACGAGGCCCAGGTCAAAGCCTTGCAAAATCAGATGCAGTGGTATGATGATGTTGCTCGATTTCATCCTCAATGGAATGTTATCAACCGCTACATCGACCAAGGCATTACCGGAACTCAGGTCTATAAGCGGGATGCCTTTATGCGGATGATGGAGGATGCCAAACAGCAAAAATTCGATTTGATTGTCACTCGCGAGGTCTGCCGCTTTGCCAGAAATACGGTAGATGCATTGGTCTGTGTTCGCCAACTCGCCGCCATAGGGATTGAAGTCTATTTTGTGAATGATAACATTTGGACTCTTGACGGTGATGGCGAGTTGCGGCTGACCATTATGGCTACTATGGCACAGGAAGAGAGCCGCAAAATCAGTGAACGCTCTCTTGCAGGACAACGGGTCAGCCGCGAAAAAGGAGTCCTCTATGGAAACGGGAACATTTTCGGATATACCAGGAACAAACTCACCAAGCAGTTTGAAATTGATCCCGATCAGGCGGAAACTGTAAAAATGATTTTTGACCTCTATGATTCCGGCATGGGAGAAACCTTAGTAGCAAAAGAGCTAACCCGCCTTGGACGCAAAAACGGAGTAGGTAAGGTCAAGTGGGATGCCGGAAAAGTATCAAAGATCATCAAGCGAAAAAACTATCTGGGGTACACAGTTTACTGTCAGTCCTATTCCAATAACTATTTGGAGCAAAAGAGAATCAAGCGTGACGAGAGCGAGTTTGTCTATGTAAAAGGTGGCTTCCCTCAGATTATCTCGGAGGAACAGTACGAGCGGTGTAACGCCATTCGTCGCAGTAGGACCAAACGGCTGACTGATGAGAAAGGCCGTACACGGAGTTTTGGTATTCAGCAGGCTCAGAATGTGTGGGGCAGAAAAATGAGGTGTCGTTGTGGTTCTCCCATGCTTCGACATCGTTGGAGAACCAATAATGCAGGAAAGCCTATCTATGGATATGAATGCAAGCGACACCATGATACCCCCCGCATCCGCCTTCAGAATGAACAAGGCAATCCAACACCTATCTGTGAGATCAAGCCGGTTGGACAAAGCAAACTGGAACTGATGGCCTCCCAAATATTTGAGAGGGTATGGGGAGACCAAAGAGAAATCGTCCTCCAGACCTGCAAAATGCTGGATGCTTGCTACAAGCCAGACGCAGATCGTCGAGCAGATTTGATGAAAGCGAAAGATGATTCTGTTCAGTTGCTCCAACAACAGCTGGATGACTTGGTTGTGGTCCGTGCCCGTGGAGAGATTGAGCAGGATAAGTTCCTCCAGCGGACCATAGAAATTCAGCAGCAGATGGAGGCCCTTCGTCAGAGCAAAGCTCAAATTGCTTCAGAGGACTACAATCCCGGACGCCTGGATATGGAAGCCATTGAAGCAGCGTTGTGCGAGGCAGTTGAAATGCATGACGGTCTGGTAAGCGAGGATTTCATTGATCTCTTTGTTTCACAGGTTACACCACTGTCTGATTCCCGCTTTGCCTGGTGCTTGGACTTTTCTCCGCAGCCCACAGTTGCCTTTCTGAATTTAGCCGGTCAGAGGAAGTACACGACCTGCTCTATGGATAGTAAATTACACTTTGGTCCTTTTGCTGATGAGGAGGGGCACACCATCCCTTTTCCGGGCAGCCTGCGTCGGTGAGCTGCCCGGACAGCTCTAATTCAAAATGTACATCGTTATATACACAAGGTATGTACGGCGCAGGCTGCGATCAAAAATCCCAGAAAGTAAGATTGTTGCATGAAGATGCACTAATCCTGCAAAACATGGGAAGATAAACGTATGATAAACCCTCCCCGGTGAAACTGAATGGTTTTGCCGGGGAGGGTTTTGTTTTTTGCAGATTGTAGAAGAAAGATTATGGAAAATAAAGGGAAAAAAGCAGTTCAAGGAACGATATATCACTTGACCAAGCAATATTACAGTGGATTGTGGATGATTATGATATTTCTGATGAAAAATCCAGAAAAATAGTAGGTAAAAGTGGAGAAAAAAGTAAATTAATAACATGCGAAATGGTAATGAATTATCTAGACAATCGAGGTGTATTAGAAGAAACAGATGAAACGGAATTTATGAGATCGCTTCGAAAGCGTCTTTATTATGCAATTGACACAGTCGTTGGACCAATTCCAATGAAATCGAAAAGTATCAATGCACATGAGCTGCTCAGACAAAAAAGTCAATCAAAAGGACGATTTTATGTGACTTCAGCAAATGCGGAATTTTTTATGTATTTGCTTTGGTGCAATGAAGATAGAGCCGACAATGACGATATTTTGTGGTTAATAAAGAACGAAAGGAATTATGAAGCAAGTGAATTTTCAATTGGTACAGCAAAAATGTAAGCAGCCGCAGGTTCACCATCGTTCATGCGGCATAAATCTTGTATCAGGTGGCAGGGAGTAAATTCTCTGCCGCCTTTTTTCTTGGAGGTTTATTATGGCTACGGAAAATCCATTCGTAAAATTATTTGCTATCGACTTCAAAGATCATCTGGAAGTCAAAAAGTCCGGCAACACGGAACTGAAATATGTAAGCTGGGCGTATGCTTGGGCAGAGGTGAAGAAGCTGTATCCCGCTGCCAGCTATGAGGTCAAGAAATTCAACGGCCTGCCCTATGTTTATGACCCCATAACCGGCTTCATGGTGTATACCACTGTCGCGATTGAGGGCGTTTCGCACGAAATGTGGCTGCCTGTACTGGATGGCGCAAACAAAGCCATGAAAGCTGTGCCTTATACCTATACCACTCCGAAATGGGACTACAATCCGCAGACCCGCCGCCGTGAAAAGATCGGCATGGAAGAACGCACCGTAGAAGCAGCCTCCATGTTCGATGTGAATAAGGCTATCATGCGGTGCTTGGTGAAGAACCTTGCTATGTTTGGTCTGGGCCTGTACGTTTATGCCGGAGAGGATTTGCCGGAAGATGCCGCACCGCAGCCTGAAGCAGAGCCTCAAAAGCAGCCGAAGCCGAGATCCACCAGCCCGAAGCAGGAACAGCCGCCTGTGCCCTGCATCTGCGCTCGCTGCAATCAGCCCATCAAGAGGGTCAAGCTGAAGGATGGTTCCATCATGCAGGCGGCAGAGTTTGCAGCCACCCATGAGGGGATGTGCGCAGACTGCTATAAGGCAACCAGATTGAACGTAGCATAATAACAGCTTCAATAATTCTTGGTACTTGTGCGGATTTGCACATTATGTTACATTTACAATAGTGAGTTTTCTTAGAAGGGAGCAGTACATGAGAAAGTTGAAATATCCGATTGGCATCTCGGATTTTGCCGAGATGCGCAACAACGGATACTATTATATCGACAAAACAAATCTGATCGTTGACCTCCTTGATAAAGGGCCGGTTGAAGTAACTCAAATTACTCGCCCTCGCCGCTTCGGAAAATCCCTTGGTATGAGCACTCTCGCAAATTTTCTGGACATCCGCAAAGACAGCAAGCAACTGTTTGAGGGATTGGCGATCTCCAAAAATACAGAGCTTTGCAAAAAATGGATGAACCAGTGTCCTGTGGTATTTTTCTCTTTCAAGGACACGGACGGTCTGACCTTTGAAAGTGCCTATGGAATGCTGTGCATGAAACTGGCATTTGCGTTTCAGGATTATCAGTTTCTTTTGGATGACGATGCTATTTCTGACGATGACAAAGGCATCTTTAAGCGAATTCTGGGACGCACTGCATCCATAGATGAAACCAAAAGCTGCTTTTTGCTATTGACCCGGATGCTGGAAATCCACTTCAAAAAATCGGCGGTCGTCATTCTGGATGAGTATGATGTTCCCATTGCAAAAGCCAGCAGCAACGGATATTATTCGCAGATGCTGGACGTGATGCGGGCTATGATGAGCACCACGCTCAAAGACAATACTTCGCTTGACTTTGCTGTTATTACCGGCTGCCTGAAAATTGCAAAAGAAAGCATCTTTACCGGGACGAACAATTTTGTTTCGGATACGATTCTTTCTCCTCGGTTGAGCGAATCCTTTGGGTTTACACAGGCAGATGTAGATCAAATGCTGAAAGATGCTGATCTTGAATCGCAGTCTGCTGAAATCAAGACATGGTACGACGGTTATCATTTTGGCGATGCAGACATTTATTGTCCGTGGGACGTAATCAGTTATCTGCGGGATTTCCAGTATGGTGTAGCACAGAAGCCGAAAAGCTATTGGAAAAACACCAGTGATAACGCCATCATCCGTTCTTTCATCGACTATGCAGGCAACAATATCACCACAAAGCTTGAAACTCTGATGGCTGGCGGCTCTATTGTTCAGCATATTGAAGAAAACCTGACCTACGATTATCTACACTCCTCTGAGGAAAATCTTTGGAGTGTGCTGTATCTGACAGGTTATCTGACCAAGGTGCGGGATAAGGATCTGACAGATTCGCTGCCGGATGGCTGCTCTGCGCTGATGATTCCCAATGCAGAGATTCGGGAAATTTTTGAAACCACTGTAAGCAAATGGTTTGACGACAGTGCAAAGGCATGGAATCGCAGCCCGTTGTTTGATGCAGTCTGGAGCGGAAACAACGAAGCTCTGACAAAAGAGATGACCAAGCTGCTGCGTATGACCATCAGCTACCACGACTACCGGGAGGATTTTTACCACGCTTTCCTTGCAGGCATCTTTACTGGTGCTGGCTATGTGGTAGAATCTAACAAAGAGCATGGCGAAGGACGCAGCGATGTTATTGTAAAGGATATCCGCAATGGTCGTGTGGCAATTTTTGAAGCCAAGTATGCCAAAACTCTGGATGCTCTGCCGGATGCCTGTGATGCTGCCATTCAGCAGATCAATGACCGGATGTATGCAACGGACTTCCGGGATGACTATGATGACATCCTCTGTTATGGCATCGCATTCTTCAAAAAACGTTGCATGGTAAGAAAAAAATAATTATCTACTGGGGAGTATCTTCGGATGCTCCCTTTCACTTTTTACAGGACAATCCATTTGGATTGTCCTGTTTTTATTTGGAGGCACACAATGAAAGAAGAAAAAATCAAAGTCCTTGCGCTCCTGCCAATGGAGCTGCCAAAGGAGATCGAGCTGGACAACACCCTTGAAGCCATGCAGAAATTTGTAGGCGGGCTGATCGAATGCATCGCCTTACGTGACACCGGTTCAGAGGTCACACTGGTCTGCAATGATGAAGGCAAGCTGCTTGGCCTGCCGCTCAATCGTCCGCTGTGGGATGGAGCCGATGTTCTTGCCGGGCCGGGATTTCTGGCCGGATGTGACAACGAAGGGAATCTGACTTCCCTGCCGCAGAGCGCAATGGACTTCTACAAAGAGAAATTCAGAGCTTTTATCATTGAAATCTAAGGAGGACAGATTATGACCTTTAATGCAATGACCGAACACTACGAAGAGATCACGGTTTGCGGAAAGCCTGCGCTGTTCACCAGCATCCGCATCAAGAGAGATACTGTCACGGATGGCCTGTACGCCTACGATGTCCAGCATGACGATGAGTGCCGGGGCATCCCTTGTGAGATCGCGCCCTTTGTGATGGTCAACCACTGGGGCACCATTATTCTTGCGGAACCGCTGGAACTGCCGGATGATGGGCGGCGATATATTGACGAGGACACCGACTGGAACTACGCTCCTTTGGATGGCGAGGACACCGCCAATCACAAACCGTGCACTACCATTTCTGATTTTATGACTGCCTATGCCCACTAAAACTGTATTAAAAATACCGTATATTCTGTTTTGTATTAAAACCAGCCATTTTCAGGCCATTTCAAGGTGCAAAACACAGTCTTAAAAATGTCGCTCGTTATCTTTGAGCCAGAAAGGAGACGCATGAACATCTATGGCTATTGCCGAATCTCTACGGCAAAGCAGAGCATTGACCGTCAGATCCGCAACATCAAGGCCGAGTACCCGACTGCCCATATCGTGCAGGAAGCCTATACTGGCACATCCATTTTTCGCCCGGAATGGCTGAAGCTCTACCGGATTCTGAGAGCCGGAGATGTGGTAGTGTTCGATTCGGTGTCCCGGATGTCCAGAAATGCAGAAGAAGGTTTTGCTCTGTACGAAGACCTCTATCATAAGGGCATCCGGCTGGTGTTTTTGAAAGAGCACCACATCGACACCGAGACCTACAAAAAAGCCCTGTCCGGCAGCATTGCCATGACAGGGACAAATGTGGACTTCATCTTGAAGGGCATCAACGAGTATCTGATGGCCTTGGCAAAGGAGCAGATCAAACTGGCCTTTGAGCAGTCCGAAAAAGAAGTTGCCGATCTGCACCAGCGCACCCGTGAGGGCCTTTTGACCGCCCGGCTGAACGGCAAGCAGGTTGGCCGTAAGAAAGGCATTGGCTTTGAAACCAAAAAGTCCAAAGCAGCCAAGGAGAAGATCCGTGCCCATTGTAAGGCGTTTGGCGGCACATTGGATGACATGGAGTGCATGAAATTGACTGGACTTGCCCGGAATACATATTATAAGTATAAGAGGCAGATTCGGGCTGATTTGACTGACGAGGGAAAACTTAAAAAGGAAGAGCTGTTATGAAAAACGAAAAATGTGTAAAAGATGAACCCCATAGCGAATTTACAAAGGAGGAACAACAGGAATTTTTGAATTTGTTGAATCGCATAACCCTGGAACAGCGTGAAGCACTGAAAAAAGTTCTGAAGTCCTTTATCTAATGAAGAAGGATGCCAGGTGACGCAATGGTCGCCGGCATCCTTCTTTTTTGTAAGGGTTTGCTTTATTCAGGCAGAAATGCCCGAATCAAATCCAAAATAGCGATTCTTTGCGAGGGCGAAAGTCTATCCCAGATGGTCAAAAGGGATTTCTGCTCCTCTGTCAAATGGTGAACAGCAGCGTCCTCTTCAAAAAATTGCGAGAGTGTGATACCAAGGCCGTGACATATTTTTTCAATTGAGGTCACATTAGGCTGAAGGTTTCGTCTGCGCCACGTTGATAAGGTGGATTGCGTTAGACCGGAGTTCTCGGCAAGTGTGTATTCAGACCATCCACGAGCCAACCGCTCCCGGTCGATCCTTCCCAGAATGTCAAAGTTTGGTTTCTCGCGTTCCATGTCATAGACCTCCTTGGATAAATCGTAGTGTTACTTACGATTTTAAGGGTGGATAGCTTGACATGTAATTCTATAAATCGTATAATTTTAACAAGATAAATCTAACCATAGGCGAACGTATTAGGCGTTATGGAAAAGGGGATGAATCGAAAACAGCAAGTTGCAAGGGCTGAATTCTGTGTGGCGGTATATTTAAGAAAGGTTGGAGAAAAAAAGATGGAAATGGTTGTCTTTATCGTGTATTGTGTGTTGAGTTACTGGGCGGTCGGGCAGACCATCTACGCAAACAAAATTCAAATTGGGTCAATGAAGGATATTTTCCTGACAAGATTCGTTCTTGGTGTGCTGCTGGGGCTGATTTTGATTCCAGTGGCGATTCTGAAAAAGCTGTTCATCCATTGAGATGGGAGGAAACATCATGAAAGAACGATTTGAAATCTATGATGGCAGTGCAGAAGCTAAAAAAGCCAAAGGAAAATCCAAAAATCTGAGCGGCTTTCATCCGCTGTTTACCGCAGCTGCCCGCAGAAGCATTGCGCTGGATTCCTTAAAGATCTGGCTGCTGCTGGGGTTCGTTGTGGGCGTGGTGACAGGTGTTGCAACCGGTGCCGGAGCAGTGTCGGTCCTTTTGGGGCTTCTGATCGCCGCAGTGATCTACTTCGGCTTCCGGGATGATGTCTACAAAAAAGTATACGGCCCGGAGCATGATAGAGGCCAGCTGCCGTTGCCGGAAGGAATGAGCTGGGAGGAAGCCGTAGACCGCATCCGCCGTGGATTTGCCAACCCGGACGTTGAACAGGTCACAGATACTGCGGATGCCATGACCTTTTACAGCAAAAAGCGTGGTACTTATCAACTGAAAAACACAGCCGATGGTCTGAAAATGACCATCCTGACCAAACCGTCCAAAAGCAGTAAGAAAGAATATCTGTATGCAGTTTTCAGCAGCGTTCTGCTGTCGCAGGTGATCGCCATCCTGTACCCTGAAAAAATTTCTGCGGAGCAGGTGGAAGAAAAGGCAGCAGTCCGGAAGCTGTTCGGCGCACACAAGATGCCTCTGGTCATTGAACTGGTGATTACAGCAGCATTTGTTGCATTCGCGGCGTATGTGCTCTATACCACGCTCTATTCGGATAGTGCCCGCTCCAAAGGTATCTCGGACAGCTATCTGAATGTGTTCCCGTCGGAAGCTACCGTGGGAGAAGTGCTGGATGACTTCTTTGCGGACGGCAAATGGGACAACTACGAGCAGAACGGCGTGACCTATGTCAGCTATACTGGCATCGGGCAGAATACGCAGACCGGTGAGAAGATCGTGATTGGCATTTATTTCAAGCTGAACAGCGATAAAACCTTTGGCATCGACCGGATGACATGGAACGGCGATACCATGAATACCTTGGAACAGCTTGGCGTGATCTCAGCTCTGAACGACAGCTACCGGGAATCTCACGGCCTTGCCAGCAGCAATGCGCTGGACAGTGCATTCGATGAACTGGAAAATGCACTGGATGATGCTCTTGCGGATTCATCTTCCAGCGTCAGCATGGTAGAACCTGAGAGCGAAACGGTGAGTGTTGCAGAAAGTACGGTATACGATGAACCGGAGGAGTATACACAAAATCAGACAGAGTCTGATAGCACTGGATATGAGATCCACCAAAACAGTCTGGCTGAAGATATCTATATCTCTATTGGTGATTATACAAGTGGAAATATGACAGAAGAACAAAAAGCAGAGTTCCGGAGCTACGGAGAGAATGCTTTTTATTCGGCATGGCAAGACGCAATGTATAGCGATGTATATCGGTGCTGGGGAAGATATGGCTATCTGGTTGCATGGGAACAGTTTGGCGATTATCTGGACTTTTACGAGGGCATTTTTGGAAGTGAACGCTTGAAGGATTATGATAGTATCTATAATGATGCGCCGACTGGAATGGAAACAGATGATGAGGCCGGATATTATGTAGAAGAAGTTTTTGCCCTTGCAGAGAAGAATAATGCGGACATGATCTTCAACTAAGTAATGAGCAAGTGAATTAAAAGATCGATAGAATCGAATCCCGCTGGATTCCTGCTGCGGAGTCCAACGGGATTCTTTTTGCCCCAAACGAAAGATAAGGCTCACTGACATTGGCTCATATACTGGATCAGGTCTTGTTTGTAAACCTTCCAGAGTTTTCCCATCTTGAAGGCGGGAATTTCGCCGCTGTTCAGAAGACGCAACAGTAGATTTCTGCCAACATGCGTAATTTCCATGACCTGCCGGAAGCTCAGGACATCAGGATAGTTGTCTAGCATTGAAAATCAACTCCATTCTTGTGATTCTGATGAATTTTCGTTCTGTTTTGCACGAATCATTTTTGTTCGCTCAAAGCCCTTGTACCCTTGTGCATAAGGGCGCACAAGGAAACCTGCCGCATTGACAATCATTCAGGATGCGGCAAGGGATGATTACATCGTTGATTTCTAATTTTTCCAAAGTCTTTGCGATTTTCTTTTTATGATGTATCTTATCGGTCAGTTCCGGCTCATCCTGCGCTTCGATATACGCACTGACAAGTTCTTTGGTATCGTCATCAAGATTGCTCGTTTGTACGGCTTTCAGGGCAGTTGGAACGTTATACCACGAATGCTTGCCAAAATAATCGACGGCATACCGATATAGAAAGAACGGAATATCATCGCTGATTTTATCAAAATAATGAAACAGCGCATGATTCCTAAACCGGAGTTTTGAAGATTCCAACTTATCGTGTTCAAATTCTTTCAGACTGGGGCGCTTTAATTGAATTTCATATCGAACCAGATTTTTTGAGCGTTCCAAATCATCTGGAGAAATCGGATAGCTCTCCTTTTCACAATTCAAGAGCTGCTGATGCTTGTCATAGAGTGCAAAATCGTACCATGTTTTTTCAAATTTACAGCTTCGGATCTCATTGTGCTGGTTATAGTGCAGTGCGCGACCTTTCCTGTACGGGTCAACGCTTCCTGCATAACGAATGATTTTTACCATCAGCGAGGGATCGCATTTCACATAGAAGTCTTGTGTAATATCCAACCGGTGCATTTTCCATTTAACAGAATCCTCAATTCCAAGGAGTCCAAGCTGCTCCAATTCATCCAGAAATGCCTGCTCTTGCATGGCCAAACCTTCTGGCGATAAATTTGTTAAACTTAAACGAGATGGATCACCTGCGATTCGAGCGAGGTTCACACCAGATAACGTTATGTATCGCCTCTTAAACTCTGGATAATCTGCCAATGTGATGGTCAAACCACCATCTTTTCTTTTATAAGAGTAGCCTTTTTTCGAGGAGCCACGATACGGAATCCGATAGTATTTTCCAGCGGATACCATTTTTTGAATTGCCATAAATACAGTGCGCCTCGCTTCGCAATCCTTGTACGTTCCATTTACTTCAAACGTATGAATGGAAGGTGCTAAAAGTGGGAGCTTCTTTGCCATTGTCATAAAAAACACCTCATTTTGTGATTTATCAGGATGTTATGAATCAAATAGAAATTGATCGGGAGGAACAACTACTATAAAAACGCATAGCATTCTATCTGGTGATTTATGACACTGTTATCCATAGATCGAAATCTAATAGAATGATAATAAACTGCTTTTTGGGATTTCTTATAGGGCGATTTGATCAAAGGCAGCGTATTTCCGATCTCTGCCCTTCAAATTCATTGTGCCGAATGGAAAAATCATTACAGGCTGCAATAAATCCAGTTTCGACATTTGGGATGGTTTTCGTCCGATCAGACAGGTCTGGTTTTCTTTATCAAGAGCCAGCGGGCATTTTGTGTCTTGTTTTGTGAGTGGAAAGAAGGTACAATAATAGCAAGTGACTCACATCTGCGAGGTGATACCATGCTGAACATCTACTTTGGAGATATGCCGGAGGCAGTCTACAATACGTCGGTCTATTTCAATTACACGTATGAGGACGAGTGGCTGACTTCTGACTTTGCCAAAGAGGTCATCAAGAAAATTGATAAGTCCGATGTCAAAGGCCCTCATGCGGTGGAAAGCCCGGTTCTGGGGGTCATCTCGCCGGAAAAACTGTCTGGCGGCACGAAAACGCTTTTGCTGATGGCAAACGACCCGGAAAAGGTATTCAATGCCTCAACTTGCGGTGACAACTGCGCACCCTTTATTCTGAAGCTGGCGAAAAAGAAGGACTTGACCATCAACCTGCGGCATCTCATGGATTTCGGCAAGAAGAAATTCCCGGTGGATGTGAAAGTACTGAATACCGGTGATGTGGTGCACAGCATGGAAGAACTGATGCCGATTGCATTTCAGTTTGTGTGAGGCGATAGGATGAAGGGAAAACATAAAATCGAAGTCCGAAGCGGACGGGTCGTTTTCACAATCAAACTGGAACGGAACATTACGATTCTGCGAGGGGACAGCGCCACTGGAAAAACAACGCTGGTTGAAATGCTGCAAGCATACGAAACCTACGGCAGACAGAGCGGCGTAACAGTGAGCTGTGATAAAACGTGCCGGGTGCTGTCGGGTGTCAACTGGGAATTGCAGCTGAATGCGACCTATGACAGCATCGTGTTTGTAGATGAAGGCAGTACCTTTGTTTCGAGTCTGGATTTTGCCCGTGCGATCCAGCATTCGGACAACTACTATGTGCTGGTCACAAGAGAAGATTTGAGCACCCTGCCGTACAGCGTAAACGCTATTCTGGAACTGAAAAAGACCACCAGCCGCTTCAAGCGAACCTATAATAAGGCATACCCGGTCTATGATTCGCTGACAGCCAGCAATGTGCAGCTGGAAGGTGTTGAAAAGCTGCTGACAGAGGATGCAAATTCCGGGTATCAGCTGTTCACAAAAATCGGCGAGAAATATGGCGTTGCTTGTATCTCTGCGGCGGGAAAAGATAACATCAAACAAAAGATTCTTCTGCTGAAATCCGAGAAGGTTCTGGTAATTGCAGACGGTGCGGCATTTGGCCCGCAGATGAACGACATTTATCGCCTGATGCAGGAGGACAACGCAAAGTTCAGCTTGTACCTGCCGGAATCGCTGGAATGGCTGCTCCTGAAAGCAGATTTGCTCGGACAGCCGGACATTCTTGAAATTCTGGAACATCCGGCAGATTTCATCGAGAGCAGCGAATTCTTCAGCTGGGAGCGGTTCTTTACCAACTTGCTGGAACAGCGAACGAAGGATGTTCCCTATATGCGGTATGACAAGGCAAAACTGCCGGAATTCTATTTGCAGGAAGAAAATTTGGAGAAGATCATTGCGGAGATGGGGTAAAACACACTGGAAATTCACAAATAACGTATCATCGTTACTCCGAACGCTCTGTAATTTTGGTACCCGCTCAGGCTGCTATTAAAAACACAAGAGCATAAGGATTTTATGGCGAATTATCGTTAAAAATCAAGAATAAAATAAGGCTCACCGCCAATTTTAGCGGTGGGCCTTATTTGTTTGCTCATGTATGAGGTGAATTGCGTTTAACACGGGGGGCGCTTCCCAGAAGCATCACAGATACACCTCCACAGTCAGGTCGATCCACGCTGCACGGCGGAACTGGTGGGGCATCTTGTTGGCTTCTCGGTAACGCTTGGCGGTTTCAAAGTCGATGGTGAAGGTGAGGAGGGGCTTTTCCGATACAGCCATCAGATTGGTGCGTTCCTCTTTGGACTTCTTGCAGCCGGTGTTCAGCTTCCAGCGGTAGGAGTAATCGGCAATGGGGGTGACTACTTCAACGAACTGGTCGATCAATTCGGGAGCAAGACGGGCACTGTGCACATCGACCTTCTGAGAGAGAAAATCGTAGATTGCTTTCAGGTCCGAAGAAACCGTCTGCGGTTCGGGCGCAGGGGAGAGGGCTTTCAACTCCTGCTCTAAGCGGGCAATCTCGTCATCTGCCTGTTTGCAAAGGGCTTGATATTCTTCTCGTGGCAGTTCGCCGTCTGCACGCATGGCAGCGTAGTTCAGCTTGCGTTTTTTGATTTTTTCGATCTGGCTCTGAATCGGTGCAGCGGACATTCGTGTGGCGGCTTTTCCGTTCTGGCAGCTTTCGATCATCTTGCAGGCACGGAGAATGGCTTTATTCTGATTGCCCCAGACCTTTTCAAAGATCTTCTTCGCCATCAGCTCCAGCTTCCACTCCGGGATAGAAATGGCATCACAACTGAGCTGTTCGGTCATGTTGTGCTCCAGAACGAAGGAACGGGTCGGGTTGACGGTTCGCATATTGCATTGGTAGCCAAAGACCGGCGTTCCGTCCTTCAGTTTACGCCAGTTGAAAATGCGGTAGGAAGAACCGCAGCGGCAACGAAGTTTTGCGACCCATAAATATTTGGTGCTGTCAATGCCCTTGCGTCGTGTTTCTCCATCAGGAAGACGCAGATTGACAATACGGCTTTTACGGATGCGCTCACATTCATGCCAGAGGGCTTCTGATACGATGGGTTCGAAGTTGCCTTTTACATAGACGAAGGAGGTTTCATCCAGATTGTTGATGCGTTTCTTTTCAAGATAGTTGTTGACCTTGGACTTGTTGTAGCAGACATAGCCCATATACGTTGCGTTACGAAGGATACGGCTGATTTTTGTACAGGATCAACTGACGTTTCCGTGCCCATCCTTGCGACCCAGCCGGGAAAGTTCATTGACGATCGCCTTTTCCCCGTAGCCCTGCGAATAGAGCGTGAAAACCATTCGTATGGTTGCAGCCTGTTCCTCGTTGATAACGTATGTACGGTTGACCTTAATCACCCACCAGGTCATGAATGGTAGTAACGACCTTTGCCATGCGCTCCAGACCGCTCCCCTGCGCGAGACCCAGCCGGACGGCAGCCGTCACCCCTTCGACCAGTTCATCGTTGCCAAGACCCCCGCAGGCCGCTGGGGCGAGGCCGAGGATCTGGGCGGACCCGCTGTGTTCCTGGCATCTGAGGCCTCTGACTTTGTCAACGGCCTGATCCTGTATGTGGACGGCGGCATTCTGGCCTACATCGGCAAGCAGCCGGGTTGATTGGGTGTCGGTTTGTCTCCCATAAAGGTCTGACCTGATCATAAAAGATTTTCCCCCGTTTTGCAGCAGGCGTAAATGCCGCTGCGGAACGGGGGATTTGTTTTTTATGTTGATGTATGGGCATTTTTAATAGGCCAGCAGTTGGATTATTTGAGTTACGGAATATTTCGCAGCTCGTCCGCGGGCGCACAATGTGCGCCTCTACTAGTGTGGTAATTTTCAAATATACGCTTACGGCGGTGAGGTAAGGTTTTCGCCTCCTGCCCCACCCTGCCTCCAATTCCTAATTTCTCATTCCTCATTCCTAATTAAAATAGTTCCTCCCTCCTACCTCCCAACTTTTTCTCTTCGCCCCGATTTTGCCCTCTTTTTTTGCCCTTTTACACAAGAAAAAGATTCTCATTCTATGGAAAAAGCCCTGCTGTCTTTCAGGCAGCAGGGCAATTTTTACAATGTTTTATTTTCTGATTTGTGCAGAATTACAGGTGGAAGTAACGCTGTGCGTTGTAGTAGCTGATGCCTTCCACGATCTTTTTCAGGGTCTTCTCATCGCTGGGGTACTGGCCATTCTCGACCCAGTTGCCGATGAGGTTGCACATCAGGCGGCGGAACAACTCGTGGCGGGTGTAGCTCAGGAAGCTGCGGCTGTCGGTCAGCATGCCG
>OHLJ01000841.1_pt1 | contig 16247 bp, 8 predicted proteins | sample 1568991 | NCBI WGS metagenome assembly OHLJ01 (sample SAMEA3879601, study PRJEB24766) | human gut metagenome | biome: human-associated habitat; feature: feces | place: USA | collected 1985/1987
ATGAGGTCGGACCGATCATCAGCCAGTATGAGAATGAATACGGAAAAGTACTTTATGATTCTCCTTACAGAGACTATCTGGAGAGTAAGATCGGAAAAGTAACATTTAAAAATATCGAGATCGCAAACAAGGCTTTTGACGAGAAGATCATTCCGTTAATGCAGGAAGAAAATGCATTGAGCAGCCGTTACAGTAAGCTGATCGCTACAGCGAAGATTCCTTTTGAGGGAGAAGTTTACAATCTGTCTCTCATGAGAAAGTTCCAGACCAGCCCGGACCGTGAGTTGAGAAGAAAAGCATGGAAGGCAGTCAGTGACTATTTCCTGTCTGTTACAGATGAAATCGACGAGATTTACGATAAGATGGTGAAAAACAGAACCGAGCAGGCAAGACAGCTTGGCTATGAGAATTATGTGGAGCTTGGTTATTACCGTATGAACCGCAACTGTTATGACAAGGAAATGGTCGAAAATTTCCGGAAACAGGTGAAAGAATACTTTGTCCCGTTTGCCAATAAACTACATGAGCAGCGCAGACAGCGTATTGGTGTGGAGAAGCTTTCCTATATTGATACAGATGTCTATTTCACGAATGGAAATCCTGCGCCGATTGGAACACCGGAGGAGATCCTTGCGGCAGGACAGAAAATGTACAGTGAACTGTCTCCGCAGACAAAGGAATTTTTTGATTTCATGATGGAGAACGAACTTTTTGACGTGCTCGGAAGAAAAACAAAGCGTCAGGGCGGCTATATGACCTATATTCCAAATTTCAAGTCTCCGTTTATTTTTGCAAACTTCAACGGAACAAGCGGAGATGTGGACGTCATCACCCATGAATGTGGCCATGCATTCCAGGGATATCTGTTAAGAGACGAAGAGATCCGTGAGTTCGCCGATATCACAATGGAGACAGCGGAAATCCACTCCATGTCGATGGAGTACTTCACCTATAACTGGATGGAATTATTTTTTGGCGACCGGAAAGACGATTACCTGAAAATGCATCTGGAAGATTCCGCTGCGTTTGTCCCATACGGATGTATGGTGGACGAGTTCCAGCACATTGTGTACGAAAAACCGGAGATGACACCGGCAGAACGCAAGGCAGTCTGGGCAGGATTGGAAAAAGTTTACCGCCCGCACATGGATTACGAAGAAGATCCTTTCTTTGGACAAGGCGGCTTCTGGCAGAAACAGCCGCACATTTTTGGCAGCCCGTTCTATTATATTGATTACTGTCTTGCAAGTGTGTGTGCGATGCAGTTCAAAGTCATGATGGATGAAGACTTTGAAAAAGCATGGAAGAATTACTATAAACTCTGTAATCTTTCCGCACGTGATTTCTTTACCAATGTGATCGTGGAAGCAGGGTTAAATAGTCCTTTTGAAGATGGATGTATGGAAAAGCTGGTTGACAAATTCGAAAAAAAGGCGTTTAATAGATAACAGATTTTGACAGGCGGATGTCTGTAAAAGTTAGTCGGGAAAATGAATAGAGACAAAGAGCAGGGAAAGGCCCCTAATATGGGGCATCCCTGCTCTTTTTTTACTATGTCAACGAGAAAAATGTTTCTTGGTAAACAAATTTCTGTTGACAAATGTCGACTGCCTTGTATAATACATATTAAGGCAATACTCTGATATCGAGATAATACAGTACATAAGTAAAGCGATAAAAGCTTAAAGAGATATGAAGAGACAGAGGCATTGCAATAAGCTGTAATTAAGCTGTAATAAAGAAACGATGGGAGAGAAAACAGCGGGAAAATATATGATAAAACGTGTGTATAAGGAAGAAAGTGACAAAAGAAAAACTATTGACAAAATCGCAGATGCATGTATAATAGAAGAAGTGTTGTACGCGGGAAAAAGACACTTGTATCTAGTGAGTGCAATAGACGGAAAAGTCTGTTGGCACTTTTTTTGGTTGTAAAAAAATAATTTAGCACGATAACGTGGCGCAATGATAACACATTGAAATTGAAAGCCCGGATCAGAATACGTTTTTTACCGCAGAGAAACAGGAAAAATTATGATATAAGCGCATAAGCGTTTATATAGATTATTTCTACAGGAGGAAATATTATGAAGAAAAAAGTAGTAAGCCTTATGCTTGTACTTGCTATGACAGTCAGCATGACTGCATGTGGCAATAAGAACAATGCCGCAGATGATGCAAATGCTGTCGAAGACACAGAAGCCGGTACAGAATCAGGCAGCAGCGAAGAAGCAGTAGCTCCGGCTAATTATGAAGAAGTATCTGCAGAGCTGTATGACAAAGAACTCGGTGATTTTTGGGCAGCTTACCAGAAAGCTGATGAAGCTGAAACCGTTTCTGAGAAATTTGCACTTGAAGCAATCGCAGAAGCAAAGTTAATGGAATCAGGCGTTATGCTTCCATTACAGTCAAAGGGTGGTAACTATTCCATCTCACGTGTAGCTCCTTACACATTTGACTATACACTGTGGGGCAACGATATGGACAGATACCATAATGCAGTTGTCACAACAGAGCTGATCAAAGCTTCCGATGTCAGCACAATGAGAGCAAAATGGGCTGAGTTAAAAGGAACAGGTGAGTATGAAGCATGGGCAAAATCTTACTTAGAGGAGCAGGGTTACACGCTCAAAGATACTTATAATTATCAGTTATATACACAGGATCCTACCACATGGGATATTCTTGCAACTTCTCAGTCTGTAGATGCTGAAGCAATCGTGAACACATACGATGGATTAATGGAGTATGATGGAGAGGGAACTTTACAGCCTGCATTAGCAGAGAGCTATGAAGTATCTGATGACGGATTAACTTACACATTCCATCTTCGCAAAGGTGCTACATGGGTTGATTCCCAGGGCAGAAAAGTTGCTGATGTGACAGCAGATGACTTTGTTGCCGGAATGCAGCATATGATGGATGCCCAGGGTGGTCTTGAGTACCTGATCGAAGGTATCATCACAAATGCATCCCAGTACATCTCCGGTGAAGTAACAGACTTCTCACAGGTCGGTGTAAAAGCGGTTGATGATTACACATTAGAGTATGATCTGGAAGCTCCTTGCACATACTTCACAACAATGCTCGGTTACAACGTATTTGCTCCAATGAACAGATCCTTCTATGAATCCATGGGTGGTAAGTTTGGTGTTGAGTATGATCCGGATGCAGCAGATTACACATATGGTAAGGATTCTGATTCTATCGCATATTGCGGACCATATGTTGTTAAGAACTTTACATCCAAGAACACAATCGTATTCCAGGCTAACGAGTCCTACTGGAATGCAGATCACATCAATATCCATACACTGACATGGGTATACAATGATGGTTCTGATGCGACAAAAGCATATAACGATGCAATCGCAGGTGTTGTAGATGGAACAGGTCTTAACACAGCTTCTGTTGCAGCAGCAAAAGCGGATGGAAACTTTGATGATTATGCATATGTAGCACTTACAGATGCAACAACATACAGCGGATTCTTTAATATCAACCGTAATCAGTTTGCAAACGCAAACGATACAACAAAAGCAGTTTCCTCACAGACAGAGGAAGATGCTGCAAGAACAAAACAGGCTATGCAGAACGTCCACTTCCGTAGAGCACTTGCCATGGGCTTGGATCGTGGTGCTTATCTTGCACAGCAGGTTGGTGATGATCTGAAATATGCTTCTATGAGAAACTCTTACACACCGGGTAACTTTGTTACTTTGGAAGAAGAAGTAACAGTTGATATCAACGGAACAGAAAAAACATATCCGGCTGGAACATACTATGGACAGATCGTACAGGATCAGATCGATGCTGACGGCGTGAAGATCACAGTATGGGATCCAACAGCTAACGAGGGTGCCGGTTCTTCCGACGGATATGACGGATGGTACAATGCAGATAACTCCTGGGAAGAAATGAGTCAGGCAGTAGAAGAGTTAGCAGCAGATGGTCTTACGATCGATGCTGACAACCCAATCCAGATGGATGTTGTATATGCTTCTTCCAGTGAAGTATTTACAAACAGAGCAAACTCTCTGAAACAGTCTATCGAAGCTTCTACACAGGGACTTGTCCAGGTAAACTTAATTGCAGCAGCAGATAACACAGACTGGTACTACAGCGGATATTACATGAACTATGGTTACGAAATGAACTATGACTTCTGTGACTTATCCGGATGGGGTCCTGACTATGGTGATCCTGCATCTTATCTGGATACATTCCAGCCAGAATATGCCGGATACATGATCAAATCTATCGGTATTTATTAATCGTATCTACGAAATAACAACACTGCATCGGAGCGGGGATTCCCCGCTCCCCTGCACTATTGATGAGTGAACAATTATGACAAAATATTTATTAAAACGTATATTACATGGACTGGTGTCTATCGTGATCGTTGTGGCGCTGGTCATGATCATGATCTACACAATGTTAGACCGAAACCTTGTTTTTGCAGGGGATACAAAATATTCACATACAAGTAATAATGCAAGAGTTGCCTATAAATACTCTAAATGGGAAGATTATGGTTATCTGGATTATGTCACCTACTCTGACTGGCTGAATGAACTTGTAAGCAGTGGAGAATTAACAGAGGAAGAGCGATCTGCAGTGGTTGGTTTCGGAAGAACCAAGGCACAGGATTCTGAGCAGGTCAGTGAATATGTCAAAAAATTCACAAAGTATTATAAGTCTCAGGGATACACGGTAGTCCGCAAAGACGCCGTCATGATGAACAAGAAGAAGTATGCCGACGGTGGCCAGCAGCAGCTTTTTGCGTATAAAGATGTCCCATTGGCATCCCGTATGGGAAAATATTTTGCAAATTTAATAACAATTGATGATATTAATAATGTAGAAGACATCGTAGGTGAGAGAGGTCTCACCTTTACGTTACATGATCCTGTCTATGGTGGGGAAAAATTCTCACCGGCGATCATTGGCAATGGTACAACACACAAGTATTTACTGTATTTTGATTCCAAGTTTCCGTTTGTTCATCAGAATATTGTGACGATCAATCTTGGAACATCCTACACGGTAAATCAGGGAGTGGATGTATTCAGTACGATGACAAGCCATCAGGGATCTTATATAAAATCAACTGTCACCTATCCAACCGGTCTTGTGGAGGAGAGTGCGGACAATCTGCACACTGCAACCTATATGCAGGGTTCCAGAGAATCCAGCTTATTGTATGCAGACCGTTATGAAGATGACTACACCAATGTTGCAACATACAAAACAGGAAAATCCAAAGTGGGTTATTCCTTTGTGATCGGACTGATCGCAGTTATCATGTCTTATCTGATCGGTGTGCCGCTGGGCATCCTTATGGCGAGAAAGAAAGACAGACTGGTCGATAAGATCGGTACGCTTTATATTGTATTTATTATCGCAGTACCATCACTTGCGTATATTTTCCTGTTCAAGGCGATCGGCGGAAGCTTTGGTCTGCCAACAACCTTTGATATGGAATCGCCGAGCAGACTGATGTATATATTGCCGATCGTATCGTTAGCACTTCCATCCATAGCAAATCTGATGAAGTGGATAAGACGTTATATGATCGACCAGATGAATTCGGACTATGTCAAATTCGCAAGATCCGGTGGTCTGACAGAGGGTGAGATTTTCACCAGACATATTTTGAAGAACGCAGCGATCCCGATCATTCAGGGAATCCCTGCGGCAGTGCTTGGAGCATTGACAGGAGCGATCATCACAGAGCGTGTGTATGTCGTTCCAGGTATTGGTAACTTATTAACAGAGGCTATCAACAAATATGATAATGGTGTTATTGTCGGTGGAACACTGTTCTATGCGATTTTAACAGTCACATCCCTTATTTTAGGTGATGTCCTAATGGCAATGGTTGATCCTAGAATTTCATTCTCAACAAAGGACAGGTAATTAGAAATGAGTCAGGATTTAGAAAAGTTCGGTATGCCGGAGGAAGAATTATTCGCTCCGGTAGACCACAGTGATCTGGAATCAGAAAAGATTACAGCGCCAAGATATTCTTACTGGCATTCTGTATTCCGTGTATTTTTTAAGAAAAAGATTAATATTATTGTTTTGGCAATTCTGGGTGTGTTGATCGCATTCACTTACCTTTATCCATTATTTGTGGAATATGATAAGTTCGGTAACTTAATGGATGCGACAACCAAACACTTGTCACCATCTGCAGCGATCGAACGTCTGGGAATGAACATTCACTGGATCTTAGGTACCGGTGCAGCCGGACAGTCTACATTCGATGCCGTATGGTTTGGATCAAGGATTTCCATTTCCCTTGCATTTATCTGTGCAGCGATCAACCTTTCCGTTGGTGTTGTTGTCGGATCTATCTGGGGATTTTCAAAGAAAGTGGATGTTTTTATGCAGGAGGTATATAACATTCTTGCAAACATTCCATACATTTTATTGATCGCCGTTATGGTTATGTTGTTTAAAGCTGGTTTCTGGACCATGGTACTGGCGCTGACCATTACCGGATGGCTTGGAATCGCGTACTTTATCCGTACACAGGTAGTGATCATCCGAGACAGAGAGTACAACCTTGCATCCAAATGTCTGGGAACGAGTACACTTAAGATCGCAATGAAGAATATTCTTCCATTTATGACATCTGTTATTGTAACACTGGCAGCAACAGAGATCCCTTCCTATATTTCTTATGAGGTGTTCTTAGCATATATCGGTATGGGTATGTCAGATATGTCACTTGGTAGATTGATTTACGAGTCAGAAAGTGCGATGCTTACCCCTGGCTGGCAGTTCGAGTTCTGGAGCCCGGTAGTCGTTGCTTCTATCATCACGATTGTTTTATATGTCGTTGGACAGAACCTTGGTGATGCATCTGATCCGAGAACACACATGTAGAGGTTAGGTAGATGGAAGATAGAAAAGTATTATTATCAGTAAAAGATTTGATCGTGAAATTCCATGTGAGGGGCAGGGTGCTTACTGCTATCCGTGGAGTGTCACTGGATATTTATGAGAATGAATCCATTGCGATCGTAGGAGAGTCCGGTTCCGGTAAATCTGTTTTTACAAAAACATTTGCAGGAATGTTAGACAGCAACGGATTCATTGATAACGGCAAGATTATTTTCAGCGATGAAGAGCTTTCCGATACTGTCGTAAAATTAAATGACAATGCAAAGAAAGTCATCGCAGAGAATAAGAAAAAATTAGACGAGTATTCCAGACTGGAGTTTGGTGCAGACACTTATAAAGCGATTCTTGAGTTAGAGTCTGAGAAGAGAAGAAGAGCAGATTTGAGCAAAGAAGAAGCAGAAGCGTATGAAAAAGAACTCCTTGAGTTAAAACATGAGAGAACGAATACCTTCAACTTGAAACAGACTTACGATCCATCCAAAGAAAAGGATAAGATCAAAGAGGCTGGAAAGAAAATCTCCGAATTGGATACAAAAATCAAGGCATTCGAGAAAGAGCATGAGCAGAAGGTAAAAGAGCGTGCAAATAGTCTGGCACATGATACCGCATACAATCAGGAATTTGATAGGAAGATGGCAGAGCTTAAGGCAAAACATGCGAAGGAAGTCAGTGCAGCAATCACAGCAGAGACAGAAGCGAGAAATGAGATCCTTGCAAAAGAGGTATATCTTTCTGTCGGACGTTTTGGTTTCCGCAAGCGTATGAAGCAGAACAATGCGCTGCTGGATGCATTAAAAGAGGCAATGCAGCTTGGCGTGGATCTGAATGATGAAGAGCAGAGAAATGCTGTTTTTGATAAAGTTACATTCCGCGTAAAATATCTGGATGAGAACAGTGAGAGATTACATGGAACATGTATCTTAAACCTTGCAAATATCAAAGATGGAAGAGACTGGAGCCAGATACGTGGTACAAAGATCGCTACGGTATTCCAGGATCCTATGACATCCTTAAACCCAATTATCACGATTGGAAAACAGATCACATCTGTCATCATGAAACATCAGGATTGTACCGAGAACGAGGCAAGACTTCGTGCACTTGATCTGATGGACAAGGTTGGTATCCCAAATCCGGAAGCACGTTTTGATGATTATCCATTCCAGTATTCCGGTGGTATGAGACAGCGTATCGTTATCGCGATCGCACTGTCCTGTCAGCCAAAGATCTTAATCTGTGATGAGCCTACCACAGCGCTTGATGTTACCATTCAGGCACAGATCTTAAAACTGTTAAAGGATTTACAGAAAGAATTCAATTATACAATCGTATTCATTACACATGATTTAGGTGTGGTTGCCAATATCGCAGACCGTGTTGCAGTTTTATATGCAGGACAGATCGTAGAGGTTGGTACGGTAGAAGAGGTATTCTATGACCCGCGTCATCCATATACATGGGCATTACTTTCTTCCCTGCCACAGCTGGCTGAGAGAAATACAACTCTTTACTCGATCACAGGTACACCACCTTCGCTCTACAACAGTATCGTCGGCGATGCATTTGCACCGCGTAACCCATACTGTATGAAGATCGATACCTTAGAGGAACCACCAATGTTCAAAGTAACAGATACGCATTACGCCAAAACATGGCTGTTACACCCGGATGCTCCAAAGGTTGAAAAACCGGAAGGAATCCAGAACATTCATGAGAAACTTGTTAAAGCATTCAATATATAGGAGATTTAGATCGTGTCTAAACTAAATCGAAACACAGAAAACCAGGAGCATGCTTCTCATTTACCAGAGCATGGTCCGATTGATGAAAATGGTAAAGAAGTATTATTATCTTTAAAAAATGTAGATATTACTTTCGGCAAGGGCGATAACGCTGTCCGCGCTGTAAAAAATGCGACATTTGATATTCACAAGGGAGAGACTTTCTCCTTAGTAGGAGAGTCCGGTTCCGGTAAGACAACCATCGGCCGTGCAGTCATCCGTGTCAACCCATTGGCAAACGGAGAGATTTTGTACAAAGGTGTGCGTATTTCCGGGAAAATCCCAAAATCCCTGGATCGTGAAGTCATCCGTAACATCCAGATGGTATTCCAGGATCCGGCAGCTTCTCTGAATGAGCGTGCAACTGTCGACTACATCGTATCCGAAGGTCTGTATAACTTCCATTTATATGAGAATGAGGCAGACCGTGTGCGTAAAGTTGAGGAAATGATCAACGAAGTAGGGCTTTTGCCGGAACATCTGACAAGATACCCACATGAGTTCTCAGGTGGACAGCGTCAGCGTATCGGTTTAGCCCGTGCAATGGTAATGGAACCGGAACTTGTTGTTGCCGATGAGCCAATCTCTGCACTTGACGTATCTATTCGTGCACAGGTATTGAACTTACTGAAAAAGTTCCAGAGAGAAAAAGACTTAACGTATTTATTTATCGCACATGACCTTTCCATCGTGAGATTTATCTCTGACCGTATCGCCGTTATTTATAAGGGTGATATTGTGGAGATCGCAGATGCAGAAGAGTTGTTCAACTTCCCACTGCATCCGTATACACATTCTCTGATCTCTGCGATCCCGATCCCGGATCCACAATTAGAGAAAAATAAAGTGCTGTTTACTTATGATCCATCCATTCATGATTACAGTACAGACAAACCGGAGTTAGTCTGTATCGGTCATGACCACTGGGTATTTGGTAATAAGAAAGAGATTGAAGAATACAAAGCTACGCGTGAGAAGAATGTGCCTTTAAAAACAATTACGATTTTAGACAAAGATGCACCAAGACCAGAAGAACATCATGACAATATTGCACATGATGAGATCCAGCTTCCACCACTTCACGATACAGGAAGTGCGTGGTACGCACTGCTTTCGTTCTTACTTCCGGTCATCGGTATTATCGCAGCGATGATCTTTAAGAAACACAGACATTATCGTAACTACAAGATGTGCAAAAAGGGTGCCATTGCAGGATTTATTGTACTTGCAGTCATTCTTGCATTGTTCCTGTTAGCACTTGCAGCAGTGTTTATTTAAGATATGGGAAGAACCGTCAGAGGTGGCAACAGAAACCATACTCCGAATGTGAGACCGGTTCAGAAGGTGGAGCTTTCGGAGAAAAATACAAGACAGAGATTGATCGCAGTGATCGTATTACTGGTCATTGCTTCGGGGGCATTTATGTATGCACTGAATGGATTGATGTCAAATGACAGCGGATGGACAAACATTGAAGCGAGTTCATCCGCTGAAATTAATTGTGGAGATGATTTTATCTTCCAGTATTATGTCGGGGCAGCGGGCGTAAATGCCACCGCAGAAAAAAAAGCGCTGACGCTGCTCTACACAGATTCCATTGTAAAAGCCTATAAAATGTTCAGTATGGATGAATCGTTTGAAGGAATCACAAACGTGTATGATCTCAACCAGCACCCGAATGAGACAATGGTTGTGGATGATGCATTATACCATGCTTTTGAGCTGATCGCAGAGACCGGAAACCGGGCAATTTATCTTGCGCCTGTGTATACAGAATATGACAATCTGTTTTTTTGTAATGATGACTCTGAGACAGTTAACTATGATGCTTACCAGAATGGGGAAGTGGCAGCTTATTTTTCAGAGGTGGCTGCTTACAGCAATGATCCGTCTGACGTGAACGTCGAATTGCTCGGCGGCAATCAGGTGAGATTGTCTGTATCCGACGATTACCTTGCTTTTGCAGAGAAGAATTTTATTTCGGATTTCATTGATTTTTCGTGGATGAAAAACGCTTTCATTACTGATTATGTGGCGGATGTCATGATCGATAACGGCTATACGTTAGGTTCACTGACAAGCTATGATGGATTCACAAGAAATCTGGATCAGACTTCTGCGATTACCAAATTAAATGCCGGTCCGGATACTTCCGGGACAGCAGAGGAAAATGCTGATTATTCCTTCAATATATATGACAGGCAGGGGAATATTATTTATCCTGCCGGTGTCATGCATTATAATGGGGCGGAAAGCATTGTCAGTCTGCACAATTATCCGATGTCGGACAAGGAAAAATATCATTATTATGAATTTAAGAGCGGTGATATCAGGACCCGTTATGCAGATACCGCAGACGGACTGTGTAAGTCCGCAGTCAATAATATGGCAGCTTATGCGGACGACATCAGCTGTGCAGAACTCATTTTGAAGGTAAGCCCGGTTTACATCGCTGATACGATGGATACAGAGGCGGTAAAAAATCTCGCAGAAAATGGTATCCAGACGATTTTTGGAGAGAACAGTGTGCTCTATTACACGGATCCAGATTTAGAACTCACAGATTTATATGACAAAGACGGCGTGCATTATACATCAGAGTTATTAGAGTAAGCAGACAGGCAGTTGCGGAAAGCCGCAATTGCCTGTTTTGCTGTCTTGGATTATACTAAGCAGAGAATATGAATGTTCGTAGGTTGTGGAAGAGGAGAAGACAGACATGATTTTCGGAGAGAAAACAGAGGAACAGAAACGTGTGGCGGAACTGACGCGCGAGGTAAAAGAACTCCGCAAAGAACTGCTGGCGAGTAAACTGGACAAAAAACAGGTGGAAGTCCAGATGAAAGAATTAAAGGACGCATTAGAACTCGGTGGAAACCTGCGTCAGGGGTATGTCGATTCGCAGGAACATATGGCAGTTGCAAGGCGCGGACTGATCAATATGATGGAGGATATGAACGAGATTCCCATTGATGATGTGAAGCGTGATCTCGACAGACTGAACGGACATTTGGATCAGATCTTCCATGAGTGCAGTATCCGGGAGGATGATCCGGATTTTAAGTCCACTGCCGACGGACTCAAAAATATGGCGGCAAATATGGACAAGATCAATCTGATCATGCTGCGGAGCGAGTTGGAAAATCTGCAGGCATTGCTGGAGGATACATCGGAATGGCGGTCGCCAAATTTTTTTGCACTCGCATATTATCTACAGCATGAGGAAGAGAGCAAAGTCGGAGAGATGGAAAATGAGTTCCGCAACAGCTTTTTAGAGCGATATCTGGAGGAACATCTGATGGAATCGCTGGCTATGGAAGCCAATTACGCGGGATGCGGAGAGAAGCTGGAACATATGATACAGCACTATATTTATGCGTAAAAATCGTATAGTATGACACACCTGCATAAAAGCCATAACCACAAGTTATCGTAATGAGTAAATTGCATAATTTGACGTTAAAATACATCAATAATTTAGGTGATTCTGAATATTGTGCATAAAAAGAAAATTTGATAAGATTCTCTACAAGAAAAAGAAAGTTGAGAAGAAGAAATTAAATTATCTCAATAAAATTTAATTTTTGCTTTTCAAAAAGGAGGCTAAATCCTCTCCTCACTCAGAGGAAAAATTTTACTTCGTAAAATTGGATTTGCTTCGCAAACAAGGAGGATTATTATGAAGAAAGCAGTGAGTATGTTTTTAGCAGCTGCACTGGCAGTTGGCACATTCGCAGGATGTGGATCATCCGCAGATACAGGAAGCACAGGAAGCGCAGCATCAACGGAGAGCGGTTCCACAGACAGCGCGGCAGATGGAAGCGTATTTAAGATCGGTGGTATCGGACCTACAACAGGTGCAGCAGCAATTTATGGTTCTGCAGTTATGAATGCCGCACAGATCGCAGTAGATGAGATCAATGAAGCAGGTGGTATCAATGGATATCAGGTAGAATTCAAAGCAGAAGATGACCAGAGCGATGCAGAGAAATCTGTCAATGCTTATAACTCTTTAAAAGACTGGGGTATGCAGGTTCTGATGGGAACTGTTACAACAACTCCATGTATTGCAGTTGCAGATAAGACAGCAGAAGATGGTATGTTTGAGATCACACCATCCGCTTCTTCCACAGATGTCATTGAAAACGACAATGTATTCCAGGCATGCTTTACAGACCCGAATCTGGGAACAGCTTCCGCACAGTACATTGGTGAGAACAAACTTGCAACAAAAGTAGCAGTTATCTATGACAGCTCTGATGTATATTCATCCGGTATTGAAGCTACATTCGTAAAAGAAGCAGCAAATCAGGGATTTGAGGTTGTCGCAGAGGAAGCTTTCACAGCAGATTCCAAGACAGACTTCTCCACACAGTTACAGAAAGCACAGAGTGAAGGTGCTGATCTGGTATTCCTTCCAATCTACTATACAGAGGCTTCCATCATTTTAAATCAGGCAAACGGAATGGGCTATGAACCGACATTCTTCGGATGTGATGGTATGGACGGTATCCTTGATGTGAAAAACTTTGATACATCTTTAGCAGAAGGTTTAATGTTATTAACACCATTCGTTGCAGATGCAGATGATGAGAAGACACAGGCATTTGTATCCAAATACAAAGAGCTTTACGGTGATACACCAAACCAGTTCGGTGCAGATGCATATGATGCAATTTATGCGATCAAAGCTGCAATCGAGGAAGCTGGCGTAACACCGGATATGAGCGTATCTGATATCGGAACAGCTCTGACAGAGGCTATGACAAAGATTTCTGTAGATGGTCTGACAGGTGATGGCATGACATGGGAAGCTACCGGAGAAGTAAGTAAAGCTCCAAAGGCTATGGTGATCAAAGATGGTGCTTATACAGCAATGTAATCTGCGATAATGATACAACGAAAATAAGGGCGATCCAGTTTCCCCAGAGGGTGTCAACGGTGGCTTGGGCTGCCGTATGACACCTTCTTTTTAACAGAAAGATTGTATACAGGTATTTTATATGTTATAATCCTTGATGTGAAAAAGTAATGTTTTAACGTAGTAAATTAACAGAAAGACAGAGGTGTAGTTATGAATTTTTTATCCTACCTGATCAACGGTATCAGCCTCGGTAGTGTCTATGCAATTATCGCATTGGGATACACCATGGTTTATGGTATCGCAAAAATGTTAAACTTTGCACACGGTGATGTTATTATGGTAGGCTGCTATATTGTCTTTATGACAATGAGCGGACAGGGCTGGGGAGCGGTCCCGGCAGTGGTACTTTCTATTATCGTGTGTACCGTACTCGGCATTGTGATTGAAAAGATCGCATACAAACCACTCAGAAAGGCAGCGCCTCTGGCAGTTCTTATCACTGCCATCGGTGTCAGCTATTTCTTAGAGAATGCAGCATTACTGATCTTTGGCGCTGATACAAGATCGTTTACAAATGTTGTAACACTTCCGGCATTGAAACTGGCAGGTGGAGCACTCACAATCTCCGGTACAACAATTGTTACATTTCTGGCGTGCGTTGTGATCATGGCTGCACTGATGCTTTTTATCAAGAAAACCAAAGCCGGTCAGGCAATGCTTGCAGTATCTGAGGATAAAGATGCAGCGCAGTTAATGGGAGTGAATGTAAATGCAACGATCTCCCTGACATTTGCAATTGGTTCCGGTCTTGCAGCGGTAGCAGGCGTACTGTTCTGTTCCGCTTATCCGACACTGACACCGTATACGGGTGCAATGCCTGGTATCAAGGCGTTCACAGCCGCTGTATTCGGAGGGATCGGTTCCATTCCGGGAGCATTGATCGGAGGGATCCTTCTTGGTGTGATCGAGATTTTAGGCCGCGCATATATCTCGTCCCAGTTATCCGATGCGATCGTGTTTGCAGTCCTGATCATTGTGCTTCTTGTGAAGCCTTCGGGAATTTTGGGCAAACAGGTTCATGAGAAAGTGTAGGTGGCAGATATGGCAAAGTTAAATTTGAAATCAATGAAAAAAAGTACAAAAGATCATATCATTACATTTGCTATGGTCATTGTGGTTTACATAATTGTACAGACTATGATTACAACCGGCAACATGTCCTCCCTGATGCAGGGACTTCTTGTTCCAATGTGTACCTATTCGATCGTGGCAATTGGTTTAAACCTCTGTGTCGGTTATCTGGGCGAGCTTAGTATCGGTCATGCCGGATTTATGTGTGTGGGAGCATTTTCCAGTGCATTCTGCACCAAACTGTTACAGGACAGCATTCAGAATGAAGTGGTTCTGTTTTTGATCGCAATTGCAGTTGGAACTGTCGCAGCCGCATTTTTTGGATTCCTCATTGGTATTCCGGTGCTTCGTCTCCGCGGCGACTATCTTGCGATCGTAACGCTTGCTTTTGGTGAGATCATCAAAAATGTCATTAATGTTTTATATATTGCAAAAGATGAGAATGGATTCCATTTTGCTATCTCGGATGGAAATAAGATCGAGTTAAGCGAAGATGGTATCTGGCTGATCAATGGGGCAAAGGGAATTGCAAAAATTCCTCATTTATCAAGTTTCACAGCCGGTGTGATCATGATCCTGGTCATTTTATTTATCGTATATAATTTTGTAAATTCCAGAACCGGCCGTGCAGTGATGGCAATCCGTGACAACCGGATCGCAGCAGAATCTGTCGGTATCAACATAACAAAGTTCAAACTGATGGCATTTACCATTTCCGCAGCAATCGCGGGTGCAGGCGGTGTGCTTTATGCGCATAATCTTTCTACCGTTACAGCAACTCCGACAAACTTTGGATACAATATGTCCATCATGATCCTGGTATTTGTCGTATTAGGCGGCATGGGAAGCTTCCGTGGATCGATCATTGCAGCAGTCATTTTAACACTGCTTCCGGAGGTGCTCCGTGGACTGAAGGATTATCGTATGTTGATCTATTCCATCGTTCTGATCGTAATGATGCTTTTCAATTGGGCACCAAAATGTATTGAGATGAGACAGCGTATCGCAGCAAAATTCAAAAAGCCAGCAAAAAAGGAGGCAGCATAATATGGCATTATTAGAGGTAAAAAATCTTGGGATCTCCTTTGGTGGACTTCGTGCGGTAGACGGATTCAACATTACAATTGAAAAGGGACAGTTATATGGACTGATCGGACCAAACGGTGCAGGAAAAACGACCTGTTTTAATATGCTGACAGGTGTGTATACACCAACCGATGGAACCATCACATTGGACGGAAAAGACATTACTGGCAAAAAGACGGTGGAGATCAATAAAGAGGGAATTGCCAGAACGTTCCAGAATATCCGGCTTTTCAAAGAGCAGTCTGTTCTGGATAATGTCAAAATAGGTTTACATAATCAAATGCCTTATTCTACATTGACAGGAATCCTGCGTCTGCCAAAATACCGCAAAGTGGAAGCAGAGATGAATGAGAAGGCAATGGAACTTCTGAAAGTGTTTGATCTGGATCAAGAGGCTGATTTCCTTGCATCCAATCTTCCTTATGGTAAACAGAGAAAACTTGAGATCGCGAGAGCACTTGCGACAAATC
>OHLJ01000862.1_pt1 | contig 15894 bp, 7 predicted proteins | sample 1568991 | NCBI WGS metagenome assembly OHLJ01 (sample SAMEA3879601, study PRJEB24766) | human gut metagenome | biome: human-associated habitat; feature: feces | place: USA | collected 1985/1987
CCGGCCATCACCCCGCCGATCGTGGACGAAGCCCCCGAAGGCGGTTTCATGCCCTACGTGCGCAACGAAAACCTGGCCCGCGGCTGGGCATTCCCCGGCAAGGCGGGGCTGGAACACCGTGTCGGCGGCCTTGAAAAGGACTGCGTAAAGGGTTGTATCTCGCACGACCCGTCGAACCACCAGAAAATGGTACGCACCCGCGCCGAAAAGGTGGCGAAAGCCATCGACGACATCCCGGCACAGGCCGTATGGGGCGCCCCGGAAGGCGACCTACTGGTGGTCGGCTGGGGAGGTACGCGCGGACACCTGCAAAACGCCGTCGACCAGATGCGCGCCGAAGGCAAGCGCGTTTCGCTGTGCCATTTCAACTACATCAACCCGCTGCCGCACGGCGTACGCGAGATATTCTCGAAATTCCGCAAGATCGTCGTCTGCGAGCTGAACGAAGGGCAGTTCGCCAACTACCTGCGCCAAAGTTTGCAGGAGTTCCGCTACGAACAGTACAACAAGTGCGAGGGCCTGCCCTTCACGGTTGCAGAGCTTTGCCAAAAATTCGAATCCTTATTGAAATAACGCCATGGCAGAATACAAATACACCCCCGCGGATTTCAAAAGCGACCAGGAGGTACGCTGGTGTCCCGGATGCGGCGACCACGCCATCCTCAGCGCCGTACAGCGCGCGCTGCCCGAGATCGCCGACGCGACCGACACGCCGCACAACCTTTTCACGTTCGTGTCGGGCATCGGATGCTCGTCGCGGTTCATCTACTACATGAAGACCTACGGGTTCCATTCGGTGCACGGCCGCGCCAACGCCGTGGCCACGGGTGTCAAGGTCGCCAACCCGCGCCTCAGCGTCTGGGTCACCACGGGCGACGGCGACTCGCTGGCCATCGGCGGCAACCACTTCATACACGCCATCCGCCGCAATGTCGACCTGAACGTCATACTCTTCAACAACGAGATCTACGGCCTCACCAAGGGGCAGTACTCCCCCACCTCGAAGCTGGGCAAGATCACCAAGACCTCGCCCTACGGCACGGTCGAAAAGCCGTTCAACCCCGGCGAACTGGTGATCGGCGCCAAAGGCACGTTCTTCGCCCGCTCGGTCGACATGGAGGTGCAGCTTTCGAAGGAGTGCATGGTGGCCGCTGCGATGCACAAAGGCATGTCGGTGATCGAAGTACTGCAAAACTGCGTGATTTTCAACGACAAGACCCACGCTGCATTCGCCGCCGACAAGGCTACGCGCGCCGAACGTACGATCACGCTGCGCCACGGCGGGAAAATGCTGTTCGGGGCCAACATGGAGAAGGGAATCGTCTTCGAGGACATGAAGCTCAAGGTCGTGACCGTCGGCCAGGACGGCTACACGCTGGACGATGTGCTGACGCACGACGCCCACGAGCGCGACACGACGCTGCACTCGATGCTGGCGGCGATGAAATATCCCGAATACCCCGTTGCCCTGGGCGTGATCCGCGCCGTCGAGGACGCCACGGTTTACGACCGCGAGGTGGCCCGGCAGGTCGAGGAGGTCAAGGCACAGAGCAAGATCCGCTCGGTGGACGAGCTGCTGCATTCGGGCGCCACGTGGGAAATCGAATAACTTAACAGGCATGACACTGATCCGGGAGGCATCCCGGCATACGGGAAAGCCGGCGCTCGAAGCGCCGGCTTTTTCCTTGGGGCGGGACAAACAAACGGCACCCCGGAGGAAGGATTGCCCGGCGGCCTCCAGTATGCCCCCCGCCTGCCGGTACGAAAGCCCCCCGGACAGCGGAGATGCTTGCGAAAATGCGGAAACAGCCTTATAATCCGCATGGCGGACAAAAAAACGATACCGGACGCCCCGCCCTACCCCCCCCTCCGAACGGCAGCAATGGTAATCCTGCGGTCGATTTTTTCCGGCCGCTATTTGGAAATAAAAAAATTTCCGTTATCTTTGCACCCACAACGGGGGATTAGCTCAGTTGGCTAGAGCGCTTGCATGGCATGCAAGAGGTCACCAGTTCGACCCTGGTATTCTCCACAACCCCGGTAAGGATGGACACAAGTCCATCCTTATTTTTTTATCGGAATCCATCCCCCCGCATCCACAGACGCCCCCTCTATCCTCCAACAGCAACCGGGCGCAGGCAAGGCGAGGCACCACACAGGTGCAGACAAACCCGCAGGCGGGCGCTGCCTGCGACAAAAAAAACGGCAATCGGCCGCAAAAAAAACGCAATCACCAGTAATACAGGACAATGACAGGCAACGAACGAGGCTTTTGAAAAAAATATCCGCCCTGTACCGACATTATCGGGAACATAGATTTTGACAATTCGGATATTTTACGTTTATTTGCATGAACATATTGATAAATATAAGAACATATACAAGACACAAAAGTGAACATAGCGGGTCGAACAGGGTAAAGATTCCCCTCAGGAATGACTCAGGGGAAAGCCCCCCGGGAAAGGCCTGCGCCGATGCCCGCAGCAAACCGCCCTACGCGCCATGCTATACGCCGATCCCGGCACGGCTATAATCCGGGGATAACACAAAAGCCCGAACGACATGAAATTACAACTCGACCCGAACTCTTCGAAACCGCTGCACCAGCAGGCCGAGGATCTGCTGCGACAGATGATCCAGCAGGAAGAGTACCGCAAAGGCAAACTGCTTCCCAACGAGGTGGAGCTATCCAAAGAACTGAACATCTCGCGCAACACCCTGCGGCAGGCCATCAACCGGCTGGTGTTCGAAGGGCTGCTCATCCGCAAGAAAGGATACGGGACGACCGTGGCGCCCCAGAACGTGATGAGCAACGCCCGCAACTGGATGAGCTTTTCGCAGGAGATGCATGCCCAGGGCATGGTCGTGCAGAATTTCGAACTACACATCAGCCGCAAGACGCCGCCGGCCGAGGCTTCCGAGTTTCTCAACGCCCCGGAAGGAGCCAGGCTGCTGTGCCTGGAGCGCCTGCGCGGACGCCCGAACCTACCGTTCGTCTATTTCATCTCCTATTTCAACCCCGCGATCCCGATGACCGGAGAAGAGGACATGGCGCTCCCGCTCTACGAAAACCTCCGGAAGAATTACGGCATCGTCGTCAAGACCTCGCGCGAGATGGTATATGCCCGCAGCGCAAACGCGGAGCTGGCCGAAAAGCTCGACATCAACGAAGGGGAGCCGATCCTCGTCCGCAAACGCTTCGTGCTCGACGTAAACGACACCCCGGTGGAATATAACATCGGCTATTACCGCGCCGACAGCTTCACCTACTCGATCGAATTCATCAACGGCTGACAAACACCACAACCCAAATGAACAAGTCACTCCACAAATTACTGCCCGTCCTGTTCGGTTTCTTCGTCATGGGCTTCTGCGACGTGGTCGGTATCTCGACCAGCTATGTCCAGCAAGATTTCGGGCTCAGCGAGACCCTCGCCGGATTCATCCCCTCGATGGTTTTCATCTGGTTCCTGCTGCTTTCGATTCCGGCGGCCCTCGCCATGAACCGCCTCGGCCGCAAGAACATGGTACAGATCAGCAACGGCATCACGGCCATCGGTATGCTGATCCCGTTCGTACACTACAACCTTGCCACGTGCATGACGGCATTCGTGCTGCTGGGCATCGGCAATACGATCCTCCAAGTGTCGCTCAACCCGCTGCTCACCAACGTGGTCAAGGGGGACGCGCTGACCAGTTCGCTGACCGCAGGCCAGGTCGTCAAGGCGGTCTCGTCGTTCTGCGGCCCCTTCATCGCCGCATTCGCCGCCGGCACGCTGGGCAACTGGCAATACCTCTTCCCGATCTTCGCGCTCATCACGCTGCTCTCGGCCGCATGGCTCATGTGCACCCCCATCCGCGAAGAGGCCGAAGCGCCGCAGGCCTCGCCCGTCGGTGCAACGTTCGCCCTGCTGAAAGACCGCACGGTGCTCCTCCTCGGGATCGTCTTTGTCGTCGGCGTCGACGTGGGGATGAATACCGTGGCGCCCAAGCTGCTGATCGAACGCGGCGGTTACCCCGTCGAGCAGGCCGGACTCGGGTCGAGCGTTTACTTCGTCTGCCGCACGGTCGGTGCGCTGATCGGTTCGATCCTGCTGGTGCGCATGAACGACGTGCGTTATTTCCGCATCCACATCTTCGCGGCCATCGCCGCCATGGCCGTCCTCTACTTCGTGCAGGGCACCGTGGGAATGCTGGCGCTCATCGGAGCGATCGGCTTCGCCTGCTCGAGCATCTTCTCGGTGATCTACTCGACGGCGCTGAAATGCCATCCGGAAAAAGCCAACGAGATTTCGGGGCTGATGATCACGGGGGTCTGCGGCGGCGCCGTCATCCCGCCCCTGATGGGCTTCACGACCGACCTCCTGGGCAGCCAGACCGGTTCGCTGCTGGTCATTTCGGCCTGCATGCTCTACCTGGCAGGCTGCGCCCTTGCCCTGCGCAGGTTCGCCGCGAAATAGACGGACGCCACGCACCTCATGTATATACATTAAACAGAAAACCATATAACCCAAAGGCGGCCGCAACGGCCGCCGGCAAACATCAACGATGAAAAAACACCTGCACAAACTGATCCTCTTCTCCGCGACGGCCTGTCTGTCGGCATGTACGGCCCAGGAGCCGCTGACGGACTACGTCGACCCGCGCATCGGCACCGCACATTCGCGGTGGTTCTTCTTCACCCCGGCGGCCGTACCGTTCGGCATGGCCAAACTGGCTCCGACGACCGACGGCCACCTGGGGAATCCCAACGGCTGGGAAGCCGTGGGCTACGACTCACGCCACACCTCGATCGAGGGCTTCGCCAACCTCCACGAGTTCCAGGTCGGCGGCGTGGTGGTGGCTCCGACGGTCGGCGAACTTCAGACCGTACCCGGGCCGCTCGACAACCCCGACGCGGGCTACCGTTCGCGCTTCGACAAGAAGGACGAGGTGGCGCGCCCCGGCTACTACTCCGTGCTGCTGAAGGATTACGGCGTCAAGGCCGAACTGACGGCCACCGAACGGGTCGGGTTCCACCGCTATACCTTCCCGGCGACGGAGGAGGCGAACCTGATCTTCAACATCGGGACGCGCATGGGCGAAAGCGGCCCGGTGCGCGACGCGTCGGTGACCTACACCGACGACGGACGTATCGAGGGCTGGGTGGTGACCGAGCCCGCCTATGTCGACATTTACCAGAAAGGCGCCACGGTGACAATGTATTTCAGCGCCGTACTCGACGCCGAGCCTGCGGCCTGGGGCGCGTTCAGCGGCGAGCAAACCTTCGCGGGGGAGCGCAGCCGCACAGGCGTCGGAGCAGGGCTCTACCTGCGTTTCGACACCCGCGAGCGTCAGCAGGTGGGGCTGAAGATCGGCCTGTCGTACACGTCGGTGGAGAACGCGCGGCTGAACCTCGAAAAGGAGGCCGCCAGGAAAGATTTCGACCGGGTGCGCCGCGAGGCGAACGACACGTGGGAAGAGGCGCTAGGCCGGCTTCGCGTCGAGGGCGGCCTGCACGATGACCGCGTGAAGTTCTACACGGGGCTGTTCCACGCCCTGCTGGGGCGCGGCCTGGCCAGCGACGTGAACGGGGCCTACCCCGCCAACGACGGCACGGTCGGGCAGATTGCGCTCGACGGCGCTGGCAAGCCGGAACACCACTATTACAATACCGATGCGATCTGGGGCGCCTACTGGAACCTCACGCAGCTGTGGAGCATCGCCTATCCCGAATACTATGCCGACTGGGTGGCGAGCCAGCTGCTGGTCTACAAGGACGCCGGATGGCTCGGCGACGGCATCGCATGCAGCAAGTACGTCTCGGGCGTAGGCACCAACTTCACGGGGCTCGCCATTGCCGCGGCCTACAACTGCGGCATCCGCAACTTCGACGTGGCGCTGGGCTACCAGGCCGCCCGCAAGAACGAGCTGGGCAGCGAAGGCCGCCCGGCCGGCGCGGGCAAACTGGACGTGGGAAAATTCGTCAGTCAGGGCTATTCGCCCTACCTGCCCGAACTGGGCATGCAGACCACGCCCGACGGCTCGGGATTCGCGGCATCGCATACGCTCGAATACTCGTTCAGCGCCTATGCCGTCGCACAGATGGCCCGCCAGTTGGGCCATGAGGCCGATTACGAGCAGCTCAAGAAGCTCTCGGGCGGGTGGGAGCTGCTTTTCGACCCCGAAACCAAGTACATCCGGCCGCGGGATCGCAGCGGTGAATTCATCGCCGACTTCGACCCCTATGCGGCATGGGCCGGATTCCAGGAGGGCAATGCCGTGCAGTACACCTACTACGTGCCCCACGACATCGACCGGCTGGTCGAGATGGTCGGCCGCGAGGAGTTCAACAACCGCCTCGACAGCACGTTCCTCATCTCGCGCGAGAGCGTCTTCGGCGGCGGCAAGACGATCAATGCCTTTGCGGGAGTCCATGCCTATTACAACCACGGCAACCAACCGAACCTCCACATCTCGGCGCTGTTCAACTTCTCGGGCAAACCGTGGCTCTCGCAGAAATGGATGCGCACGATCTGCAACGAATTCTACGGCACGGAGGAGATCCACGGCTACGGCTACGGGCAGGACGAAGACCAGGGACAGCTGGGGGCATGGTACGTCATGGCCTCGATGGGGCTCTTCGACGCGAAGGGGCTCACCGCCCCCGACCCGACGTTCCAGATCGGCAGCCCCCTGTTCGACAAGGTGACGATCCGCCTCAACCCCGATTACTACACGGGCAAGGAGTTCGTGATCGAAACGACGGGCAACACGCCGGAGAATTACTATATCGGTTCGCTGGAACTGGACGGCAAACCCTTGCAGAGCGTACAGCTTCCCTTCGCCGAAGTGGTCGGCGGCGGCACGCTGCGGGTGAACCTCGCCGCGGAGCCCAACACCCAGCTGAACAAATAACTACGAAAAATATACCGTCATGGCACAATCGGCACATAATCGCTACGCCCTGGGCGTGGACATCGGCGGCAGCCATGTCTGCTCGGCGGTGGTAGACCTCGCCACGGGGCAACTGTGCGGGGAACCGCACACGGACAAAGTCGACGCGGCGGCCGGGGCCCGCACGATCGCCGGGGCCTGGGCCGCGAACATCCGGCGCACGGCCGCGGCATCGGGCATCGGATGCATCCGGTGCGCAGGCTTCGCCTTCCCCGGGCCGTTCGACTACGAGCGGGGCATTTCGCTGATCCGGGGCGTGCGGAAGTTCGAGCGCATCTACGGGCTCGACGTCGCGGCGACGCTCTACCCGCTGCTGCGGGAGTGCGGCACGGAGGAGTTCCGCTACGTCAACGACGCGGCGGCCTTCGCGCTGGGCGAATGCCTCGGCGGGGTCGCGGACGACGCCGAACGCGTAGTGGCGCTGACGCTCGGCACGGGCGTCGGGTCGGGCTTCGTGGCCGGCCGCAGGCTGGTGACCTCGGGCGACGAGGTGCCCGCCAACGGCTGGGTATACTGCCTGCCGTTCGAAGGGGGCATCGTCGATGAGGCCTTCTCGACCCGCTGGGTATGCGGCCGCTACCGGGAGCTGACCGGGCAGGAGATAAGCGGCGCACGCGAAGCTGCCGAACGCCATGCGGAAGACCCCGCGGCACGGCGCCTGTTCGACGAATACGGGGAGCGGCTGGCGGCATTCGCAGCCCCCGTGGCGGAACGCTTCCGCGCCGACATGCTGGTGCTCGGCGGGAATATCTCGCGGGCCTACCCGCTGTTCGGGCCAGCCATGGAACGCCGGCTCGAAGCCGACGGCCACCGGATCAGGATAGGGCTCCCGGCCCGGCCCGACCATGCCGCCCTGATCGGCGCAGCATCGTTATTCATATAACCAAACAATAGTCATGTCTCTTTTAAGGAAAACAACACAGAACCCACTTCCGGTATGCAAACCGGAAACCGGAAAAAACCAATACGACATCTACCCGACACATGACCTCGGGCCGGATAAGATTTTCTGCGACTACACGTCGCTGGCACGGCGGCTGGCCGGGCAGAAGCAGGTTGTCGTCGACGGCTATGTCGGCGTACGCTTCGACCTCTTCCGGCAGGAGCTGAACCGTGCGCTCACGCAGCTGGGCATCCGCCCCGTGTGGTGGAGCGTCGACGCGGCCCTGCGGCCGCAGGAGGAGATCGAACGCCTGGTCGCCCCCTATCTGGGCGGCGACGACCCGATCTTCGGCTTCCGCACCCCGCTGCGGCTGGAGGAGTTCTTCGACGGGGAAAAACTGCGGGCGATCGCACCCGACCCCGAGGCGGAGATGAACATACTCGTCGGCACCGGCGCCGCGCTGGCCGGCTGGCAGGGCGAGTTGGTCTATATCGACATCCCGAAGAACGAGATCCAGTTCCGCTCGCGTGCGGGCAGCATCGCCAACCTGGGGGCCACGCAGCCCGAGCCCCCGAAAAAGATGTACAAGCGATTCTATTTCGTCGACTGGGTCGTACTGAACCGCCACAAGAAGGAGCTGCTGCCCCGCATCGGCATAATCGTCGACGGGCAGCGCGAAGGGGAGATCACCTGGGCCGAGGGCACCGACCTGCGCCGCGGCCTGGAGCACCTCGCCGCAAACGGATTCCGCGTCCGGCCGTGGTTCGAACCCGGGGCGTGGGGAGGCCAATGGATCCGCGAACACATCGGCGCACTGCCCCACGACGTGCCCAATTACGCATGGTCGTTCGAGCTGATCGTACCGGAAAACGGGCTGATCTTCGGCAGCGGCGGCAAGATGCTCGAAGTGTCGTTCGACATGGTGATGTTCCAGGGCGGCGAGCAGGTCGTCGGCAGCGCGTGCTACGACGCATACGGCGACGAATTCCCGATCCGCATGGACTACCTCGACAACTTCGACGGCGGCAACCTTTCGATCCAGTGCCACCCGCAGCGGGAATATATCCGCAAGAATTTCGGCGAGGTACTGACTCAGGAGGAGACTTACTATATCCTCGACACGGCACCCGGGTCGGTCGTATACCTCGGGTTCAAAGAGGATATCGACCCTGCGAAGTTCGAACGGGCGCTGACCGAAAGCTTCGAAAAAGGCACGGAACTCGACGTGCCGCGCTACATCAACGCCGAACAGTCGGCGCGGCACGACCTGTTCCTCATACCGCCGGGCACGCTCCACAGCTCGGGACGCAACAACCTCGTGCTGGAGATCAGCACCACGCCTTACATCTTCACATTCAAGATGTACGACTGGCTGGCGCTCGACCTCGACGGGAAACCGCGCCCGCTGAACATCCGCCGCGCAATGGAGAACCTCTGCTTCGACCGCAAGGGCGAAACCGTGAAACGGGAGCTGGTGTCGCACCCCGCGCTGCTTGACAAGGGGGCGGACTGGGAACTGTGGCACCTGCCCACGCACCGCAACCACTCCTACGACGTGCACCGTTACAAGCTCAACACCTCGGTGGAGGTCGCAACGCAGGGAAAATGCCATGTCCTGAACCTGGTCGAGGGCGAAAGCGCCGAGGTCGAAACCGCGGGCGGCAGCCGCTTCCGTCTGAGCTATGCCGAAACGCTGGTAATTTCGGCGGCGGCAGGCTCCTACCGCATCGTCAACACCTCGGGGCGCGAGATCATGGTCGTGAAGGCTTTTATGAAATAACGGGTATATTCCCGGGCTGCGGGCCGGAACAGGAACCGGCGAGACGATATTATTCGTATATTCATGCAATACGAACCTTAACGTAAGCACATCGCGATGAAAAAAGAGCTGTTAACCCTGTTTTGCGTGGCGGGAATCTCGTTCCCGGCACTCGGCGGCACCTACAATATCGCCCCGAAGGCCCGCGCCACGGCATCGTCATCGCTCAATGCCGACGGCGATGCCTCGAAAGTCAACGACGGCTACATCCGCCTCGACAATGCGGGCGAATGGGTATCGGCAGCGCAGATGCCCTACTGGCAGCAATTACCCTACCCCTGGATCCGGCTCGACTGGGACGAGGAGGTCACCCTCTCGCGCATCGTCCTCTACGACCGGCCGACGGGCGATGCGCATACGGCAGGCGGCGACCTCTTTTTCAGCGACGGTACACGTATCGGAGTAGTCGGGATCCCGGACAACGGGGAGCCCAAGGTCGTGGAATTCGCGCCCAAACGGGTCAGATGGGTGAAATTCGAGGTCAACGACGCCGTGGGTTCCCATGTCGGGCTCTCCGAGATCGAGGCATTCCCGCCCGCCGGGGCCGGAGGCGACTTCGTCTCGCAGGTCAACCCGTTCATCGAAACGACCAAGGGGCGCTATTTCTTCTTCATCACGGGCAACCAGCCGTTCGGCATGATCGGCGCCGCACCGCTGACCCGCAACCGCAACCAGTACGGCGGGGGCTACAACTACAATTCGACCGAGGTGCTCGGCTTCCCGCAGATACACAACTGGGTGCTGGCCGGGCTTACGCTCATGCCGACGACCGGCAACGTCGATCCCACCCTCGGCGAAGGGCACTGGAAATCGCACTTCCGGCACGAGGGCGAAATCGCCCAGCCGGGTTACCACCGCCTCTTCCTGGAGGATTACGGCATCTGGGTCGAGCAGACGGCCACTGACCGCACGGGGTTCTACCGCCTGACCTTCACCCGCGACGCCGAAGCCGGCATACTCCTGAACCTGGGCGGTTACCTGGCGTCGACGACCATGTGCAACGCCCGCGTGCGGCGGGTCGGGGAGCACGAAATCGAGGGCAGCTTCGACACCTACGGCCGCCACTGGGGCGGCCCCGAGAACGTCAGGGTTTACTTCGTCGTCCGTTTCGACCGGCCGTTCGACCGGCTCGACGGATGGGCAGGCACACGCCGTTATTCCGGAATAGACTCGCTCGAAGGCTCCTCCGAAATCACCAGGCGCCACCCGCGCGAAGCACTGAGTTACCTGGACTCCCCCACATCGGGCGTCGCGGCATATTACGGCGTCCGTACGGGCGACCGCATCCATGTCCGCACGGTCGTATCGTACGTCAGTACGGAAAATGCACGGGAGAACCTCACGCATGACGCCACGACCTGGGACTTCGACGCCGTGCGCCGCGCGGCACAGGACGAATGGAACGAATGGCTGGGACGCATCGAGGTAAAAGGCGGCACGCAGCAACAACGGACAAAATTCTACACCGACCTGTGGCATGTCCTGCTGGGCCGCCACAAGATCGACGACGTGAACGGCGAATACCCCGACCTGACGGACGGCCAGCGCGCAGGTTCGTTCACGCGCGACATCCGGGTCAAGACCCGCACGCTCCCGCGCGATGCGGCAGGCCGCGTCGTGCATCACATGTATAATTCCGACGCCTTCTGGCTCACGCAGTGGAACCTCAACGTCCTGTGGGGGCTGGGATGGCCCGAAATGCCCGACGAAATGTCGGCCTCGCTCATCCGCTATGCCGACAACGGCGGGCTGATTCCCCGGGGGCCCTGCGCCGGAGGGTATACCTACATCATGTCCGGATGTCCGGCCACGCCACTCATCGTCTCGGCCTATAACAAAGGGCTGATGCGCAAATGCGACCCGATGCACGCTTTCCGGACGATGCAACGCAACCATATGCCGGGCGGCATGCAGGGAATCGGGGAATTTTACCTCGAACACGGCTACCAGCCGAAAAACGCCGGGATGACGATCGAGTCGAACTTCCAGGATTGGGCGCTCGCACAAATGGCCGTGCGTCTGGGGCTGGAGGATGAAGCCGCCTACTTCGGCAACCGATCCCACGGATGGCGCAAGCTATACCGCCCCGACCAGCAGTTGCTCTTCCCCAAGGACGAACAGGGCCAATGGCTGCACGACGATCCGCTCAGGGGCACCGGCTGGATCGAGGCCAATGCCTGGCAGGCCACCTGGGGCGTTTCGCACGAACTACCGGCCCTCGCAACGCTCATGGGCGGTTATGACAAATTCTGCGAGAAGCTCAATTATGCATTCGAGCAGGCCGCACCGCAGGATTTCGTGTTCGGCTACGGACAAGGCTACGTCAGCTACGCCAACCAGCCCGGATGCTCCAATGCACACGTATTCAGCTGGGGCGGGAAACCCTGGCTCACGCAATACTGGGTTCGCCGGGTGAACGAACAGGCTTACGGGGCCATCACGCCCGACCGGGGGTATGGCGGGCACGACGAAGACCAAGGGCAAATGGGCGGCGTGAGCGCACTGATGTCGATCGGGTTGTTCAGTACGCGGGGCACGGCCGCTGCCCGCCCCGTATACGAGATCACCTCGCCGGTCTTCGACGAGGTGTCGATCCAGCTCGACAAGCGTTATTACCCGGCCGACCGTTCCGACCGGTTCGTCATCCGCACCTACGGCAATTCGGACAAGAACTGTTATATCCAACGCGCACGCCTCAACGGCCGGGTGCTCAACAACTTCTGGTTCCCGCACGAAGAATTCGCACGCGGCGGCCTGCTCGAGCTATGGCTGGGGCCCGAGCCCAACACCCGCTGGGGAACCGGGAAACTCCCCGAATAGCGGCAGGCATATCCCCCATCGGCGGCGCATCCGGACAACGGCTGCGCCGTTACTTTTTCGGGGCGTCCCCGCCCGGGGAGGGAGGGGCCGGGAACAACGCGAAAAAGCCGGGAGCAACGGAAGGAGCCGGGAACAATGCGGGTACCGCAATGCCAGAAATGCCAGACAACGCCGCACGCCACGCAATCCGGCAAGTGGCGTCAACCTGCCGGACAGGCGGCAGAAAGCAGGCGGCGGTAACCTGCCGGGCAGGCAGCACACGGCAGAAAGCGGGCGGGCAGCAATCCGTCGGGCAGGCGGCAGCATCGCGCATCGAGAAGATTTCATGTACATACAAACAGCCCGCAACGGCCGCACGATGCACACACCGGCACGGCGGCAGTCCCGGGCACAGGGAATCGGGGATCGCTTCGGAACCGTGCAGACTCGGCTCCGGCAAAAATCATGCAGGCAAACAGGTACTATCCACAGAGATACCGGAAATCCTCCGAATATGGGAAATACAGCGGATGTTCACAAATTATCATAAAAAAAGAGCTGAAAAAAGTTGTATTTTAAAAATCTATGTATAAATTTGCAGTAGGCGTTAATGTTCATACATTATTAAAAATGTTCAACTATTAATCAACCAACCCAAACTACACTAACCTAAACTACTGAACCATGCAACATTTCTATCCAATCATCCATGCCGGCCGGCGACCCCGGCACAGGCTATCGGGCATTATGAGAGGCGGTTTTGTCCTGGTGCTGTCGGCCCTGATGTTGCCGGCGGCGGCAAATGCGGCCGCGGAAAGTTCCGCAACAGCAACTGTCAACCCCCCAAATACAGGGGGGGGGAAATCCGGCGTACGGTATCGGGCATCGTCGAGGACACGCACGGGGCAGCCGTTGCGGGCGCTTCTGTCGTAATAAAAGGATCGTCACGCGGCACGCTGACCGACAACGCGGGACACTACGCACTCGAGGGGGTGGAAGACGGAGACTTGCTGGAAATATCGTTCCTCGGCATGCTGCCGCAGACCGTCAAGGTGGGAGCCGGGCGCACTTCGGTGGACGTAGTCCTGTCGGAGGACATGATCGGACTGGAGGATGTCGTCGTGACGGGCTATACCACGATGAAACGCAAGGACATCACAGGTTCCGTCAGCTCGATCTCGGCAGACCGTATCGAGCGTATTCCGGCCTACAACATCACCACGGCGTTGACCGGCATCGCCGGGATCCGAATGGACGGGGGTTCGATCCGCATACGCGGCACCCGCTCGCGCAATGCCAGCAACGACCCGCTGATCGTCCTCGACGGCATTCCCTACGACGAAACGCTGGCCTCGATCAACCCCGGGGACATCGAGTCGATCGACGTGCTGAAAGACGCGTCCTCGACGGCCATCTACGGCGCCCGCGGCGCCAACGGCGTTATCCTGATTACGACCAAACAGGCCAGACAGGGCAAGACGACGGTAACCTACGACGGGTTCGTGGGTGCAGGCGTCAACAACCGGGGTTCGCTCGACGTAATGGACGCCGACGAATACATCGCATTTCAGCGCGAGGCGAGCCGCGCGGCAGGCACCTGGCACAGCGAAGCCGACGACGCAAAGGCGTTTTTCGGGATCGAACTGGCCAACATGGGCAAGGTCGACAATGACTGGATGGGAAAGTATTTCAACAAGAAACGCCTGTGGACAAGCCACTCGCTGACCATTTCGGCGGCAACGGACAAAAGCGCCTACAAAATCGCATTCAACTACAAGAACGAAGACAGCCGCTACAAAAACGCGGGGCACGACCACTTTTACCTGACCGCAGACCTCTCGCACAAGGTGCTGCCGTTCCTCAAGGTAGGACTTTCGAGCCGCGCATACTACATCGTCAAGAACGACAAGCCGGACATGTTCAACCAGTTCCTGCACATGTCCCCGCTCACGCAGACCCGCAACGAGGACGGCAGCTACAACGTCTACCCCTTCGGCGACCCGTTCGTGAAGAACCCCTACATGAACGAGAGCGACGACGTATATAAGGACAAGACCGAGGAGTGGAAACTCTTCCTGCGCTTCTTCGCCCAGATCGACCTGGCGAAGGGGCTCACGTTCAATACCAACTTCGCATACAGCCCCGCCTTCTCGTCGCGCGGCTATTACTACGACAACCGCTCGGTATCGTATACCGACGAGCGCAACGTGGCCTTCATGCACAACAACCGCAAGGCCGACTGGGTCTGGAACAACGTGCTCAGCTACAAACGCCAGTTCGGCAGGCACAATATCGACCTGACGGCCGTCTATGAAATGCAGAACCGCCAGACGGTCAATGCCTCGATGTCGGGCAAAGACCAGGAATCGCCCGCCTACCTGTGGTACAACATGGGGCGCCTGACCGATTCGAAAAGCCTGTCCTCGGGCTTCGTCCGCAGCCAGATGGTTTCGGTCGTCGGGCGCGTGCAATACTCCTACGACGACCGGTACATCGTCACCGCGTCGTTCCGCGAGGACGGTGCGTCGCAGCTCTCGCCGGGGCATAAATGGGCTTTCTTCCCTTCGGGGGCCATCGCGTGGCGCATTTCGGAAGAGCCCTTCCTCAAGGACGTGGAGTGGATTTCGAACCTCAAGCTGCGCGCCTCGTACGGCATGACGGGCAATTACTCGATCGCGGCTTATGCCACGGCAGGTACGCTGCACGGCAAATACGCCAATTTCAACGGCGGTGAGCTGCACCGCCCGGGGCTGGAGCCCGAAACCCGCCCGACGCCCGACCTGGAGTGGGAGCGCAACAAAATGCTCGACATCGGCCTCGACTTCGGGTTCCTCAAGGGACGTATCCACGGTACGATCGACTATTACGATTCGAAGAGCTACGACCTGCTCTACCTCAAGGTGCTGCCCTATACTTCGGGCTTCAACCGGGCGTGGACGAATATCGGCGACACCCGCAACCGCGGCTGGGAGGTAAGCCTCTCGACCGTCCCCGTGGAAACGAAGGACTTCCACCTGGGGGTGAACCTCTCGTATTACCGCAACAAGGAGGAGCTCATACGCCTGCAGTATCCCAAGATGAAGGAAGACATCAACAACGGCCTGTTCGTAGGCTATCCGGTCAACGGCGTACACTATAATTACAAACAGGTAGGCATCTGGCAGGAAAACGAAGCCGACCTGGCCGCGATCTACGGACAGAAACCCGGCGAGGTCAAGGTCGCCGACCTGGACGGCAACGGCAAGATCGACGGCAACGACCGCACGATCCTCGGCACGACACGCCCCGACTGGGTCGGCGGCCTGCAGATCAATGCGGAGTGGAAGAACATCGACTTTTCGGTCGACGTATACGGCGAGTTCGGCTCGCTGGCCCACGACGGCCGCAGCACGAGCGAATGGGCGAACCAGCTCGGGCGCTGGAACACCTACAAGATCGACTACTGGACACCCGAAAA